>OBAI01000207.1_pt1 | contig 75522 bp, 72 predicted proteins | sample 1517461 | NCBI WGS metagenome assembly OBAI01 (sample SAMN04571696, study PRJEB22368) | human gut metagenome | biome: human gut; material: stool | host: Homo sapiens | place: Luxembourg | collected 2012-06-29
GGGGTGGGGCTGAGGCTAGGGTCGGGGGTAGGGCTTTCTCCCTCCTTACTTATCCTTCGATATATCCCTCTTTGGCCATGGCACCACGAGCATCAGTCCGGCGAGGATGACGCAGGCGTAAATGGTCCATCCCGACATCTCCTTTATTGCCGACAGGGTGGCTTGCACCTGCACTTTACCCTTTGTCGACATAGCTGCCATGTTCTGTGCTTCCGTCTCGCTCTTGCCTTGATATTGCATTCCGCGGGCGGTCATGTCGTACGTCATGGCGGTCTCGGCATTGGTGCGGTCGTAGTCGTGGGCGTATCGTGTGATGTAGTATTGCTGGCGGTGCTGGAACACCACCTGATACAGAGCCGAGCCTATGCCTGGTGCAATCACCATACGCACGGTGAGCATTATGCACACCCATGTAGAGAGCAGCTTGTACGGCATGCGCTGGTTGGCGTATACGGCGATGAGCGAGTAGAGCAACATCATTCCCGTGGCACGGATTACTACGGGCCACTTCATGCGTTCGAGCATTCCTGCTGTCTGCACCTCGAAGTACATAAACAGCGATGCTGCACCAATGAGCAGGAATCCCATGGCGAAGAACCACTTGAAATGTACACCCTTGTTGTTGAGTATGAGTATGGTGACCAGTCCGATGAAGTAGCCCAGCAATACCCAGTTGCCCAGTTCTGCCACCTGTATCTGGTCGGTCTTCATGCCCACGCCTACGAATATGTTCACGAGCATAGAGCTGGAGTTGCATATCATCAGTCCGATGAAGAGCAGTATGCCGCCCTGGATGCTGCGCGACTTGAAAGCCTTGAGCATGAAGTAGGGCGAGCGGCGTGTCTTTTCCAGATAGAAGAACAGCAGAGATGACACTACGCAGATAGCTGTGGCCCAACATATTTTGGGGCTGTCGTACCAGTCGTACACCTTGCCGTATACCGTGACATACACAAACGAGCAGCACATCAGACAGAACACCACTACGTTGCCGAACTTAGAGAACGACAGTGGACAATGCTTGGTAGGGTAGGGGTTGTAGGGCATGCACACCAGTGTGATGAGCAGAGCCACGAGTATGGCACCAAGCATGGCATAGTAGACCATCTGCCAGTGGTAGTTGTAGGCAAACCATGCGGTTATCCATGTGCCTATCTGTCCGAGCAGCATGAAGAAGAAGTAGATGATAGGCTGGCTCGCCTTCTTCTCGGTGTCGAGGGCGTCCCATCCGGCTTCGTCCTTAGGCTCGTTGCCCGGCGTGACGTTGCACGTAGCCTCAATGCCAAATCCGTACTTGATAAGCGTGAAGAGATTGCACATCAGAAGCGTCTGTCTGACAAATCCCATGATGAGGCTGTTGAGAGCTAGGATAAACAGACTGTCGGTGTTGGCACATATATAGCTCTGCACAGCCAGAATGGAGAATCCAACGAGACTCATCATCTTCTGGCGGCGCACACTCACCAGCGAGTAGAAGAACGGCGAGAACGCCGCCATACCTATCGATGTGACGAAGCTGATGAAGGCTATGTGTTCTGACTGGATGCCAAGCCCGCCCACCATCTCACTACTGTTGACGGTGTAGGCACCGCTTACCGTCATGATAGGTATGAAAAGTATGACGAGAAAGGCGATGCCAAGGGGCTTTGGCACCCAGTTGTAGAACGGAAAATTCTTAGGCATGTGCTCCGGCACTGCCGTATATATCTCTGCTTGTGTCATTTACTTAAGTTGAGCCTTTACTACAACCATCATTCCGGCAGCCAACTTGTCGTTGTCTTCCTTCGAAATTCCCTCAAACTCTATGCGCACCGGTATACGCTGTTGTATCTTCACAAAGTTGCCGGCAGAGTTGTCGGTAGGGACGAGCGAGTATTTTGAGCCTGTTGCACCTGAAATAGCGGTGATGCGTCCTTCAAACTCCTTGCCCTCGAATGCGTCAACGCTCATCTTCACCTTCTGTCCAACATACAGTTTTTCTACCTGTGTCTCCTTATAGTTGGCTATTACCCACTTCTGTGTGTTGGGCATGATGTAGGTGATAGTCTGTCCGGCATTCACAGCCTGACCCTCTTCCAGTGCGCGTCTGCCCAGTTTGCCGTCGCAAGGAGCGGTTACCACACAGTAAGAGAGGTTGAGCTTTGCCATTTCCAGCGCAGCCTGAGTGCGCTCAATGGCAGCTGCTGTATTCTTCTTGCGTGTCTGCACCTCGTTAACACCCGAATAGGCAGCCTTCTGCTGGCGGCGTACGGCATCGAGTTTCTTCTTCGTAGCGTTGTATTCAGTTTCAATCTGTTCGAGCTGTATCGGTGTGGCGGCATTGCGAGCCACGAGGTTCTGATAGCGCTGGCGGTCCTTGTCGAGTTTGGCAAGACGTATTTCTATCTCGGCTATCGAAGCCTCGTACACAGTAGCCGAGGTCTGAGTGGTCTGCAGCGAAGCGTCTACAACGTTGGCTCCAGCTAAAGCGTCCTTCAGTGCTGCCTCTGCCTCCATTACACGGATGCGATATTCACGGTCGTCAAGAACGAGCAGTGTGTCGCCCTTCTTCACGTCTTGATGTTCCTTGAAGTATATTTTCTTGATATATCCCGAAGCACGCATGTTCACAGGCGATATGTACTGCTCTATCTGAGCGTCGTCGCTCTTCTCGTTGCTCTTGTAGTCCATAAACATGCAGGCTATCTTCACGATGCCCCATACCAGTATAGCTACACCTATGAGGCTGACTGCCACCTGGCGGATGCGCTGGCGCTTAAGCTGCTTGGCAGTTAGTTCGTGGGTAGACTGTGTGTTGTTGTCGCTATTATTGTTGTTTGTAGTGTTATTGTTTGTTTCCATTTTTTGAGTTTTGAGTTGTTGCCTTTGGCAATTTTGAGTTTTGAGTTTTGAATTTTGAATTGTCGGCTTTGCCGATTTTGAGTTTTGAATTTTGAGTTTTGAATTGTCGGCTTTGCCGATTTTGAATTATTCAATTTTGAATTTTGAGTTTTGAATTCTTAATTCAACATTGAATAATTCCTAATCGCAGGCGTAGCCGAGAACAATTCCTAATTCCAAATTCCTAATTCAATAGTTTTTCCAACTGTCCTGTGAGTTTCAGCAGAGTCAGGTTCGACACCTGATAGTTGAAGTGGGCAGTCAGATAGTTGTTCTGAGCGTCGCTCATGCTCATTTCGTCTTGCAGCACCTCGGTCATTGATGCAATACCTTCGCGATAGCGGTCGCTCGTCACCTTATACACATCCTCAGCCAGCAGATAATTGTCGCGTTGCTTGCTGAAGTTGCGCTGATTGTTGGCAAGATCGTTCACAGCGTTGGCGTATTGTGTCTGCATACCCTTCAGTGCATTCTCGTATTGCAGCTTGGCGTTGTCGATGTCCACTTGCGCCTTTCTAATCTTCGAACGCTTCTCAAAACCATCGAACACAGGTATGCGCAACGACAGACCAATGCCGTTCGACTTATACCAATGGTTCGACTCGCCCGAGTGAAACCAGTTCTTGAAATTGTCGGTGAAGGTAGCGTAAGTCCAGTTGCCGGTGAGCGCGAGCGTTGGCAGATAGCCGCCCTTGGCAAGCTTCTTCTGCTGTTCGGCAAGTGTTTGCTGCTTTCTGAGCAGCTGAAGTTCCGACAGATTCTCGTTCAGTCCGGTGAGAGCCGCCATGTCCGTCAGCTCCACGTTAGCCTTCGTTACGGTAATGTCCTTGTCGGCAGGATAGTCGATAACGTATTTCAGCATGTTGTATTGCTGTGTGAGCATAGCCTTGGCGTTGTCGTATTGCACGCTGAGATTCTCCAGATTCACGTTCACACGCTTCACGTCCACGCTCAGAGCCATGTCGTTGTCGTGGAAAGCCTGTGTGATATTGCGCAGTTCTTCAAGTCGCTTGATGTTGTCCTTGATTATGCCAATCTGCTCCTCGGTGTTCTGCGCCAGATAATACATCTTGCTTATCTGCACAATCAGGTCTTCCTTGGCTTTGGCATACGATAGGGTGTTGAGCTGGTCGAGAGTCTTCGATATCTCCAATGCAGTGAGTGCCGTCTGACTATATAGTGGCATCTGTAGCTGAACACTTGCCGACGAGTTGTACTGCAGCGTCTTCGTCACGTTATACGGTTTGCCGTAAGCCTTACCATCCGTTACCGATACTGGCGGCGTGAAGTTGTCGTTAAGCGCTGCACCGATATTAATCTGTGGCAACAGACGCGAGCGGTTCTCGCTGATATTGTGCTTGCCTTTAAGCACATTACCCTCATAAGTCTTTAAATTAAGATTTCGTTCAATGCCCATCTGCAGGCATTGACCCAATGACAATGTTTCTTGCGCCATCGAATAGTGGGCAAGAAGAGTCAGGGAAAATGTGAACAATATTCTTTTCATACCTATATTAATAATTCAGCTGCAAAGTTACTGAATTATCATTGTATAGGCATATTCATATAATATCACAAGTTGTTCACATTTTCCCTTTGTTGTTTTACTACAATAAAAAATGCATGTAAAATGCTTACCTTGTTCAAAAAGGCATATTCCTCCCGTTTTATATAATTATATATAAGGAGACATTAGTGTCCCGTTAGAATCGGGACCAGTTAAATATTAATCAGATAACTCCGGAAAGAGGGGACAATCGAGTTCTTTGACATTATTGAAATCAGTCCTTTCGAAGAGATCTACGAGTGGTGTCTTATCCATAAGAGTACAGCATTTGTATTGCAGATTCTTCTTGGCTCGCACAACAAAGAATGATTCATGCTGATGTATTTTGAAAAGTTCCTTGAAAGCATTGTATCCACGGTCGAATATGTAGTAAGATTCTGATTCATAAGGGATTTCCTTCATTGCCTTTGAGTCGAAGGCATACACATTGCCTTTCTACTTGAAGACATCCGTTACTCGTTTCTTCCTGGCTTGCTCCATCATATAGAAAGCAAAGTCTTCAAAGATACGGTAGTCACGATTCTGATTGGCAGAAGCAAATGTCGTTTTCGCAATAGGCTTACGCCCTAATCCAAGATGGTATTGCTTTGCTCTATGTGCTTCAAAAGCAACAATCAAATCTCGCAAACTCTCTCGATTACTCAGTTGACCAAACATCATTGCAAACAACTGATTCCAACATGTGAAATGCTTCACATAGCGGTTTCCATCATACTTGTCAACCAAATGGCGAAACTTGTTATTGTCGAGAAATTCTATCAATTGGGCGAAAACGTATTTGTCTTTGTTCATCGTGCAGTATTATAGATAACTGCAAAAGTACAAATTCAAATCGTCGCACCCTTAAAATCTCTTGCAAAAGACTGTATTTCAATTAATTCAAAGAGCGATTAGTCCACTTTAACGGGACAGTAGTGATTAAGTTATTCAAATAGTTTTCTTAGATCCATGTTCAAGAAAACTTCTGGTGAGATACCTTTCTCGCCTACGATAAATATTGCCGACGGATGGAATAGATTGCGGAAACGCTCTAAGCCCGTGGTATAAGCCTCTCCATTACTTTTTACTTCTATAGCTATGAATTTCTGATTCTTCTTGAGGATGAAGTCAACCTCGTCGTTGCCTTCTCGCCAGTAAAAGACTTCAAAACGATGGGTAAAAGCTTCGCTTAATATGTAGGCTCCTATGGCGGATTCAAAGAATTGTCCCCATTGCTTACTATCAGAAACGGCTTCTTGAAATGTTAAACCTAATTGAGAACTCAATAAGGCATTGTTGTACACTTGGTATTTAGGAATACTGGCACGTTTGCGGGCTACATCTATAGAGAATTTCTGTAGTCCTGTGACAAGTCCGCTATCGCTCAAAAGATTTAGATAGCCTGCCAATGTAACTGTGTTGCCAGCATCTTGCAATATTCCCAGCATTTTTGTTAGTGAGAGTATCTTACCCGAATAAGCTACGCTCAATTCGAAAGTTTGACGAAGCAGAGCAGGCTTTCCTATTGGAGAATCCATCAAGATATCCTTGTTTATAGTAGCATCGATGATGGCTCCGCTAACATAGTTCTTCCAACGTTCTTCGTCACCAATAAGCATGGCAGCTCCTGGGTAGCCTCCAAAATAGATGTATTGTTCAAGAGTCATTCCAAAGGCTTCTTTCATTTCTGGATAACTCCAATGGCTCATTCTTATTTCCTCATATCGTCCCATGAGAGATTCTGCCAGTCCTTTTTCTAATAACACCCTTGATGAGCCTAATAATGCCACTTTGATGTTGATGTGATTTAGACTATCTGCGTCCCATTCTTTCTTTACATATTCACTCCAGTTTTTAAGTTTTTGTATCTCGTCAATAACCAAGATCATTTCTTCAAGTCCTTGTGTGCGCATTTGAAGACGCGCATTATTCCAGCAATCGCTAATCCAAGTGGAAGATGTTGAAGGTATGGTGTCGGCAGAATAGAAAAGAAACGGTTTACTTAAATCATCCAATACTTGCTTGATAACGGTAGATTTTCCAATCTGTCGTGGTCCCATGATTACTTGAATGAACATTCTTTGTTCACCTAATCTCTTGATTATGGTATCATATATCTTTCTTTTGTACATGGTCTGTTGCTTATAGATGATAATGTGATATGTATAGTCTTATTATATTTAATTGGGGCTTTTCAAGTTGTTTTACTCAGCATAATGAATAATTTTACTCAGTCGACTGAGTAATTTTACTCAACGGACTGAGTAAAATTCCATCTTTCGATGGCAAATATAGAACTTTTAGCTGAAATAACCGCATCTGGCATGTATATTTTTGATTATTTTACAAAAGTATTCTTTGGAATTACTCATTAAAACCCAAACAAAATCCACTCTCCTAAAAATAAAAATCCAAGCAAACCCTAATGACCGATTCGGATTAAAAGATATAAAGAAAAGAGGCGCTCGTTTTTAACTTCTACTGCTTTAGAAGGTCATTATATTGTGACTATGTCGAAAAAATAGATAATAATAAAGGTTCATCCGGAATATGGAGTGGTTTACATCCAGTAAAAAAAATCGTATCATACCTCCCTTCCACCTTTCCAGTTGATATATGACAATCGTATCATGCAAGTATTCCTTTTTTAGATGTAATCACTACTGTCCCGTTAAAGTGGACAAATCGCTCTTTGAATTAATTGAAATACAGTCTTTTGCATGAGATGTTTATTGTGAAAAAAGGATGCAAATATAAGACATGTAGTAAAAAAGTATTACAAAATAAAAATCGATTATAGAGATTCAAGAAGCCGTTTTTATATGTTTTAGCGGTGTCCGACACCATGTTTTTATTCAATTAGAGCTTCTTTGCACTCCAAAGGGACAACTTTTGGAGGGCAAAGAAGCTCCATTTGCAATGCAACGGAGGCCAAAATGCAATGCAAAAGTAGTCCTTTTGCAATGAAAAGGATAACTTTTGTATTGTGTAAAATTGCACATTTCCGTCGTTAACGCTGTAAGTTGTTGTGTGTAAATAATATATATATTGCACGCTCAAAACTCACGAATTTCGAGCCAAAGATTTCGTTGTGCGTTCAGCTCGCAGTTTTGAGCGGTTAGAAATGCAAATATTGTAACAGGGGCGGTTGCAATTTCATTATTCTTTATACCATTCGAAGAGCTTCTGCACTCCTTCTTCTATTTCCACTTTGTGTGTCCATCCGAGCGAATGCAGTTTGCTTACGTCGATGAGTTTTCGCATGGTGCCGTCGGGCTTGCTGGTGTCAAACTCAATCGTCCCTTCGAAGCCTACGGCTTTGGCTACGAGATGTGAGAGCTGGCGTATGGTAAGTTCCTTGCCCGTACCAACATTGATGTGGCAGTTATATAAGAGCCATCCTGACCGGTAATGCCCGTGATGAGGGCAATGTTCTGTTTGCTCATAAACCAATAATCTTTTATGTTATGTGTTCTTCATACTGCGTATTTTGAGAGCAAAACCCCGAAAAAGTTGCGATTTCCCGTGGAAATCTATCAAAAATCAATAGATATCCACGACTTATCGATATGTTTTTCTATCTTTGCATAAGATAGGCAGCACATCGCAAAATTATGGACAAACTGACCAAGGAGCAACGCCATCGTTGTATGACATCGATACGTGGGAAGGGTACCAAGCCGGAGATTCTGGTGAGGAAGTACCTGTTCTGCCGAGGGTTTCGCTATCGGCTGAATCATCCTCGTCTGCCTGGTCATCCTGACATTGTGCTGCGTAAGTATCGTTCGGTAATCTTTGTAAACGGTTGTTTTTGGCATGGGCACCAGGACTGCAAGTATTATGTGTTGCCAAAGACTAACACAGATTTTTGGAAAGCAAAGATAGAGCGCAATAAGGCTCGTGACTTGGCTGAACAGCACAAGCTTGCATCTATGGGATGGCATTGCATCACGGTGTGGGAATGTCAGTTGAAGCCGGCTGTAAGAGCAAAGACCTTGGAAGGTTTGGCGTTCACTCTCAACCGTATATATCTTAAAGACCATAGCGTGCGACGCTATGAAATACCCGAGGAAGAAAGGTCGATGGCAGCTGAACCCAGTGTGGAATGAAAAACTATTTCTTTGGATTTTAGCAAAAATACGAGTATTATATGTTTGGATTTTTGCTAAAAACTAAAGATTATATGTTTGGATTTTAGCATTTAGGCGGTTAATGTCCCATATTTTTCTTATCTTTGCGCAACCTAAGTAATTTCAACTATCAACATATGGCAACAGTAGACGACAAGAAGATTATCTTTTCAATGGTGGGAGTATCGAAGATTATCCCACAAAATCGCAAACAGATTTTGAAGGACATCTATTTGTCCTTCTTCTATGGCGCAAAAATCGGAATCATTGGTTTGAATGGTGCTGGTAAGTCAACGCTGATGAAAATCATCGCCGGACTGGAACAGCCAACACAGGGCGAAGTGGTATGGAGCCCTGGCTATACTGTGGGTTATTTGCCGCAGGACCCACCGCTCAACGAAGCGAAGACCGTAAAGGAGAATGTTATGGAGGGAGTGCAGAAGGTGTACGACGCACTTGCCGAGTATGAGGACATAAACGCTAAGTTCGCATTGGAGGAATACTACTCTGATGCCGACAAGATGGACAAGCTGATGGCACGCCTCTCGGAGGTACAGGATATTATTGATGCCACTGATGCATGGAACATGGACTCTAAGCTCGACCGTGCTATGGCTGCATTGCGTTGTCCTAAGGGTGACCTTCCCGTTACTAACCTTTCAGGTGGCGAACGCCGCCGTGTGGCACTCTGCCGACTGCTGCTGCAGAAGCCCGACGTATTGCTTCTCGACGAGCCTACCAACCATCTTGATGCCGAAAGCATCGACTGGCTGGAGCAGCATTTGCAGCAATATGAGGGTACAGTGATTGCCGTAACGCACGACCGCTACTTCCTCGACGATGTGAGCGAATGGATATTGGAGCTCGACCGTGGCGAGGGTATTCCTTGGCATGGCAACTACTCTTCATGGCTCGACCAGAAGACCAAGCGCATGATGCAGGAGGAGAAGCAGGCTTCAAAGCGTCGCAAGGCTCTGGAGCGTGAGTTGGAGTGGGCACACATGGCTCCGAAGGCACGTCAGGCTAAGGGTAAGGCCCGTCTTAACGCTTACGAGAAGATGCTCGGCGAGGAGCAGAAGGAGCGCGAGGAGAAGCTCGAGATTTTCATACCGAACGGTCCGCGATTGGGCAACAAGGTTATCGAGGCACAGCACGTGCAGAAGGCTTTTGGCGACAAGGTGCTCTTCAACGACCTCAACTTCATGCTGCCGCCTAACGGTATCGTGGGTGTTATCGGTCCTAACGGTGCCGGTAAGACTACGCTCTTCCGACTCATTATGGGACTGGAGCATGCCGACGGTGGTACATTCGAAGTAGGAGAGACCGTAAAGCTTGCCTACGTAGACCAGCAGCATAAGGATATTGACCCTGAAAAATCGGTTTACGAAACGGTATCGCAGGGCAATGAGACAATACGCATGGGTGGCAGAGACGTAAACGCTCGCGCCTATATCTCACGCTTCAACTTCTCGGGTACCGACCAGAGCAAGCTTTGTGGCACGCTTTCGGGTGGTGAGCGCAACCGCTTGCAGCTAGCTCTTGCGCTGAAGCAGGAGGGCAACGTGCTGTTGCTCGACGAGCCTACCAACGATATTGACGTGAACACTCTGCGCGCACTGGAGGAAGGTCTGGAGAACTTTGCCGGTTGTGCCGTAGTAATCAGCCACGACCGTTGGTTCCTCGACCGTATCTGTACGCACATCCTCGCCTTTGAGGGCAACGGCGAAGTGTTCTACTTCGAGGGCAGCTACTCTGACTACGAGATTAACAAGGCTCGCCGTATGGGCAACGAGGAAATCAAGAAGGGACGCTATCGCAAGCTGATGGAAGACTAATCGGAGAGCTTAGGCGGTATTTTTAATTAAGCGAATTGTCATAAACCATCTGTGAAATCATTTGCATAGGATTCATTTATAGTTTATGATAATTCGCTTTTTGATATAATCACTTATAACCATAATATAGAAATGAAGCGAACAGTATTTCCGTATGATTTCTCTCCATACTATCCGGTTGGTATACAGCCGTGTCCCATGTATGTGGATGTCGCAAATCGTATTTACGACAGGATAAAGGACATGGATATCAACTTGCCTTATGCAGATAATCTGAAGAAAGAGATAGCCATAAATGCGGCAATCTATTATGAGGATAAGATGTCTGGTATAGGCCTATGGAATGCCTTTGTGCATAAGCACCAGCTTGCTTATAAACGCCCTTTGCCATTCTTTGATGATTTTGAAGTTCTTGATAAGAATGAGGTGAATGCCAAGGAGGTGGAACTGTTGGTATGGATTGTGCTGTCCCGTAACTTTGACGACCGCTTTCTCAATCCTTTAGCAATGAGGGAGAGTGCAGCAAATCACATTATGGAGGTGCTTACCGAGGATGATGATGTGGATGTGAACGATTCTTTGTATGATTTTATATACAATGAAGATGTGGCTAACGACTATTTCAAGTTGAAGCGTGTATTAATATGGCTTCGTCGTTCCTATCTTCTTTGTTCTCCTTTGTCTGATGAACGGTTTGAGGAATATTTGGATTCTTACTTATCGAGGTTTAGTAAGGGTGAAGCAGCGTACTACGCAGAAACTACTTTCTCCATGAGGAGTGAGATCGGCCCAATGGCGGAAATGCCTCATCTGTGGCTGGCAGACATGTATTTAGAGAACAATATGCCCGGTGAGTCAGAAAAACTAACGAACCTGAAATATTGCCAGCAGGATATATTCGAGGTGATAGATGCTGATTCGGAATACGCTGTGCTGAAGAGTTCGGATGATGAGGATTATAAGTTGAAGAACGTTTATCCTGACATTTTCTATAAAGGTTCATATGTTTGTGCGGCGCTTGTGAAGTATGCTGATAATGATTGGGAAAATAATGGCGTTGTGTTCAATTCAAAGAAAGAGATGTATGACAATATGCATGAGCATCAGGCAGAATTGAAGCGGTCTTACGAACGTGTCTACCCTTTATATATGAAACGTACGGAGGGTAAGCGTCTTGCATTCTTGTATGACACGAAACAATTGCAAGAATGGTTGAAGATGGTTGCAGATGGGATGGACACAACAGCTGTCTGCCGTAATTTGCCAAGTGGTCCGCAGGTGGGCTTTATCTCGGAAAAGGCTGGAATTATTTTTGCGCCCAAAATTGTTCATGCTATAAAATGCAGCTACAACCCTTACTATGGGAAATGTGATGCGCCTACATTGCAAAGAGAAACGATGGATGCTGTGATTAATATAGAAGCCATGCATCCGGAGTTGCTGCATTATCTGCTTGAGAATAATATGCTGCAGGATGGAGATCTGAGTAGTAACTGTCCAAGTGAATTGGGTAAGGAGATATTTACACGTAATATCGATTTTATTGCTCGCCATCATCGCAGACATCTTTATTGGGATCATGATTATTGATGAGTAGTAAGAGGTAATACTTAAATCCAAGTAAAAGGGCTCAAATAATATTGATTTGTTTAAACATAGCAATATTGTTCGAGCCCTTTTTTTATTGAGTCCAGCGTAAGCAAAAGGTGTATAACAAAAAAAGTCCCGTAAATCTTGCGATTTACAGGACTCTGCTGCGGAGAGAGAGGGATTCGAACCCCCGGTACCTCTCAGTACGCCGGTTTTCAAGACCGGTGCATTCGACCACTCTGCCATCTCTCCATGGGGTGTGTATGGTTGGTCGAGTTGAAATAAGCAATGCTCCGGAATGTTCGGAACTCATAGCTTCACTACATATAGCGGAGAGAGAGGGATTCGAACCCCCGGTACCTCTCAGTACGCCGGTTTTCAAGACCGGTGCATTCGACCACTCTGCCATCTCTCCATGGGGTGTTGGAATCCGGTAGATGTAGTCTTGCTACATGTTGCGACTCATTCAGTCGTATTGCTTATTTGCGGGTGCAAAGGTAATGCTTTTTATTTATTCCACCAATTTTTTTCGCTTGTTTTTTGCGATAACTTCAATATTTTTTCGATTTTCCCGTGTTTCCTTTTCAAAAGGAGTCCTTTTGCTGTTCAAAACGAGTCCTTTTGCATTGTAAAAGGAGTCCTTTTGCAGTCCAAATGTAGTCCTTTTGCAGTCCAAAAGGAGTCCTTTTGAAATAGGAGCGGATTACATTGGGATTTTTGCAGTGTTTTCTGCCGTTTTTAAGCAACCTTTCAGTAACTTTGCACCATGATTTATCCAGATAATTTTGAGAATAAGATACAGTTCAACGAGATTCGCTCGTTGCTGAAGGGCTACTGTCTGAGCCAGCTTGGCAAGGACAAGGTGGACGACATGGCTTTCACCTGCGATGCCGAACGCATAAATACTGCCCTGTCGCAGACCCGCGAGTTCCGCCGTATGCAGGAGGAAGCCGACGACTTCCCGCTTCAGTTCTTTTTTGACATGCGCGCTTCGATAAAGCGAATACGCATCGAGGGCACTCATCTTGAGGAGAACGAGATATTCGACTTGCGCCGTTCGCTTGAGACGATATCGGGTATAGTGAAGTTTCTGAACCGTAGCGACGACGACGGCAACTACGACTATCCTACGCTTCATGCCCTGACCGAGGATGTGCTGACCTTTCCCGACCTCATCCGCCGTATCGACCAGATTCTGGACAAGTATGGCAAGATAAAGGATACGGCTTCGCCGCGTCTCGCCGAAATACGTTCGCAGCTGCGCAAGGCAGAGGGCAGCGTCTCGCGTACATTATATAATATACTGCATGCGGCGCAGAGCGAGGGTCTGGTGGAGAAGGACGTTACGCCTACGCTGCGCGACGGCCGACTGGTTGTGCCCGTGGCTCCTGCCATGAAACGCCGTATAAAGGGTATTGTACACGACGAGTCGTCGACGGGCAAGACGGTATTCATCGAACCTACGGAAGTGGTTGAAGCCAACAACCGCATACGTGAGCTTGAGGCCGATGAGCGTCGCGAGATAATCGTGATACTTACGGAGTTCTCCAAGCTTGTACGACCGCATGTAGACGACATAATATATGCCTATCAGCTGCTGGCTGAGATAGATTTCATACGCGCGCGTGCGGAATTTGCACGTCTCACCAGTGCCATTGAGCCTGATGTCAATGCCTGTCCGGTTGTCGACTGGATTACGGCGCGCCATCCTCTACTGTGGCTTTCGCTGAAGAAGCAGGACAAGCCTATCGTTCCGCTCGACATAATGCTTACGAGCGACCGCCATATACTCATCATTTCGGGTCCGAATGCCGGAGGCAAGTCGGTGTGTCTGAAGACAGTCGGACTGCTACAGTATATGTTGCAGTGCGGACTGTCGATACCCGTGAGCGAGCGTTCGAAGGTGGGCGTGTTCGACGACATAATGATTGACATAGGCGACGAGCAGAGTATCGAGAACGACCTTTCTACTTACTCATCCCACTTGCTCAATATGAAGAACATGATGCGTAGGGCTGGCGAGGCAACGCTGCTGCTTATCGACGAGTTTGGTACGGGTACCGAGCCACAGATTGGTGGTGCCATGGCCGAGGCTGTGCTCAACCAGTTTGTGAAGAAGCATGCTTGGGGCGTGATAACCACCCACTATCAGAATCTGAAGCATTATGCCGACTCGCACGACGGCATAGCCAATGGTGCCATGCTGTACGACCGCCATGAGATGCGACCGCTGTTTCAGCTGGCAATAGGTCAGCCTGGTTCGTCGTTTGCGATAGAGATTGCACGCAAGACGGGCATACCCGATGAGGTGATACGCGAGGCGAGCGCCATCGTAGGGTCGGACTACATTCAGAGCGACAAGTATCTGCAGGACATAGTACGTGACAAACGCTACTGGGAGAACAAACGACAGAGTGTGCACCAGCGCGAGAAAGACCTGGAGAAGACTATCGCTAAATATGAAGAAGATATAAAGGAACTTGCGCAAAAACGCAAGGACATATTGCGACAGGCAAAGGAACAGGCGCAGGAACTGCTCAAGGAGAGCAACCGCAATATCGAGAATACCATACGCGAGATACGTGAGTGTCAGGCTGAGAAGGAGGAGACGAAGCGTCTGCGTGAGGAGCTGAACGCCTTCAAGGAGGATGTCAGCGAGATTGACACTAAGTCGGCCGATGACCTTATTGAGAAGAAGATGCGCCAGATAATGGAACGCAAGGAACGTCGCGAAAAGCGTAAGAAGGAGAAGAAGGAGAACGCAGGCAAGCCAACTACTATCGGAACCAAGCTGCCAACGCCATCAGCCAGTGCCGAGCAGCAGACGTTTGCTGTGGGCGACACGGTGCGTATGCGTGGTCTGACTACTGTGGGCACAGTGGAGACAGTGCAGGGCAAGGAGGCAACGGTGGTGTTTGGCGACGTGAGGACAAAGGTGAAGACGTCACGCCTTGAGCATACAGTCAAGAAGCCGGAGTCGACACAGCCAGCAACGTTTGCCATCAGTCGCGAGACACGACAGACTATCGATACGCACAAGCTTAACTTCCATCAGGATCTTGATGTGCGTGGCATGCGTGGAGACGAAGCTCTGAACGCTGTGCAGCACTTCATCGACGACGCGATACTTGTAGGAATGTCGCGCGTGCGCATCCTGCACGGCAAGGGCAACGGCATTCTGCGCCAGCTCATCCGTCAGTACTTGCAGTCGGTGCCTAATGTGACAAGCTGCAAGGACGAGCATGTGCAGTTTGGCGGTGCGGGTATTACGGTTGTGGATTTCTAAAGATATAAAAACGACAATAGAGACAATCATTGACAAAACATATTGTTTGTTGTCAAGGATTGTCTCTATTGTCGTATATGATTTCGGTTTGTTTGGGCTATGGTGAAGATGTCATAGCCTCCTATTGGATCTTATTTTTCAAAATCAACCTTTACATATTCAAATCCCATAGAACGTAGCAGGTTCTCAAACTGGGTCTTTGCATTCTGTCGTGCGGTCTGATAGTTCTGTCGGGTGAGGCAGCGTCGGCGCATCATTGCGTCGGCACGGCTGTACATCAGCATTCGGTCCTGATGGCTCCACTTGCCGGTCTCAATAAACGAGCGGGTACGTGTCTCGTCGATAAAGTCGTTGTCGAGGAGTTTTACTGGTGGCAATGTGGCGCAAAGCGTGTCGCCACGCATGGATATCCAGCCCTCGTGAGCCTGACGGGTGTCTACGCCAAGGCGAAGAGTGCCGTAATATATGCGCACCAGTTCGTCGTCGGAGAAGAATCCGCGGCGTATCGTGTCAACGATTTCCTCGTCGCTGACTTCCAGAAACGACCACTTGCCAATCTGTTCTATTGAGCGTATCTGCGACGGAGTGATGTCAATGCTCTGATCGGTGACAATCTGAAGTGGGGTAGAGGTGTCGACCGTCTTCTTCATGTAGTGGCGTGCCACGACGATGGCGCACACAATAAGTATTGCAACAAATGCAATCTTAACGGCGGTTGACTTCAACCAAAATCCGAAGAACGTCTCTTTGGGGCGTATGGGGTTGTTATCTGACTTTTGCATTTTGCTTGTTTTCAATGGTTGAACGGTCTATTAGCTTCATGATGTCGCGTGGCTTGTAGTCGCGGCTGAACGAGATAGTGATGTTTTCGGGGCTGAATCCCATCTGCTCTATCATCGGTATGAGTACGTTGGCGGCTCCTATGCGGGCGTTCTCAATAATGTCGGTCTGGGCAACGTCGGCTATTATGGCATCGCGTCCTTGTCGTTCGTAGGCCGAGAGTTCCTCGTCGGAGAAGTTACGTCGGGTCAGAGCTACATATTCGCGTATGCCGTTGTGGTCGATACGTGACGATGTCAGCACGATGCGAGGTTCGGGCAGAACAATCTCAATATGTGTAGAGTCGCGGCGTACATTGGCATCTGAGAAACCAGCAAAGTCGATGTAGGCTTTTACGGTAGCATCGACGGGGATGGCTATCTTGCGTTTGCCCAACGGCAGGTTGATGTCGTAGTCGTGGCTGAGTACGCGGCCCTTCATCTTCACTTGGTCGTCGTGGGTTATGACCTTGTGTATGCGATACTCGGTGGTGTACAGACGTGAGCATCGTTGTATCTGCATCACCATCAATCGTGTTGTGTCGACACGTGCTGTGACAGTAGTGTCGGCTGTAGTCGTAGGTTTCTCGCTCTTAGCGGAACAAGATGCGAGCAGTGTGAGGGCGACAATTGTGAGTGTGGTTATTGCTGTTCTCATAGCTTATTGTTTAAAAATGACCGAATTCATTTTGTATTGTCTTCGATTTGCATTAACTTTGTCGTCATTATGAAGACACGGACATTATTCAAGAGTTTATTTATAGTTGCGTGGGCGGCCATGTCGCTTGGCGTGGTTGTAGCGTGCAAGGAAAAACCTCGCACGACAGATATCATTGTGAAGAAACCTGCTCCAAAGCCTAAGAAAGGTGTGCAGAAGATGGATGAATATCGTCAGGTGCGTGACGTGGAGTGGCTCGGCGGTACATACAAGGTAGTGGCAGAACGCAAGCCAGACACCTCGCTTCCGCAGGCCGTAGACGAGCAGGGCAACCGCTACTACGACAATCGTATAACACTGACCATAAGCCGACCAGACGGTACGGCTTTCTTCAGTCGTACATTCTCAAAGACCGATTTTGCAAAATATGTTGACGGTGACAATGCCTATGGTGCTTTGCTTGGCATTGTATTCGACCGCGCCGACGGTGGTTCGTTGATATTTGCAGCAAGTGTTGGTTCGCCAGATAAGATGAGTGATGAGTATGTGCCGCTTGTGCTTACCATTTCGCGGGGCGGAACTGTGAACATAGCCAAGGACACTCAGCTCGATACGGCCAGCGATGTTGTAGATGAGGCTGACGACGGGGACGGCGTATAATAGCCGTCTGTTCGTCGTAGTTGGTTTGGCTGATTGTTTATTCGTCGCCTTCGATATCGTCGTCGATGTCGTCGAAACCGAACATGGCTGGGTCGACAAATGCATCAAGGGCACGTCGCTCCTTCTTGGTGGGGCGGCCAGTGCCACGTGCACGGTCTACAAATCCGCTTATACGACTCATCTCAAGTAGTTCGTACTGCTTGAGGTCGGTCACATTCTCGTACACTTCGGGTATCAGCTTGGCACCTACGCGCTGTTCTATCGTCTTGAGAACACGAAACGAGTAGGTGATAGGCGATTTCTTTACACTCACCACTTCGCCTGCCTTTATCGTGTGACTTGGCTTAACGTTCTGTCCGCCTATCGTCACACGGCTGTTCTTGCAGGCGTCGGCAGCGATAGAGCGCGTCTTGAATATGCGCGCTGCCCATAGCCATTTGTCTATGCGTGCTGTTTCTGACATGTGATTATTGCTGATTGGTTTGCTTTGATTTCTTTCCAAACTTGTTGAACTGGTTCATTGTGATGTTCAGTCCGGCAAGCACGAAACTCTTTATTATCTCTACTGCCATGTCGATTGATGGTTGCAGAGTCTTCATGTCGTCATCGTCGTATTTGCCGAGTACCCAGTCCACTTGCTGTCCTTGCTGGAAGTCGGCACCTATACCCATACGCAGACGTGCATACTGTTGTCCGATGAGCTGCTGTATGTTGCCCAGTCCGTTGTGACCGCCGTTAGATCCGTTGCCTTTCAAACGGAAGTCGCCAAGCGGAATGGAGAGGTCGTCGACGATGACAAGCAAACGGCTCTGGTCGATATTCTCCTTCTGAAGCCAGTAGCGCACAGCGTTGCCGCTGAGGTTCATGTATGTTGTAGGTTTCAGTATGAACACCTTGCGTCCCTTAATTGATGTCTCGGCCACAAAACCGTAACGCTTGTCTTCGAACGTTGCGCCAAGTTTGTCGGCCAGCTCGTCTACTACCATAAATCCGGTGTTGTGACGAGTCATCTCATATTCGCGTCCGGGATTGCCAAGACCCACTATCAAGTATTTGTCCACTTCTTTAATGATTAATTGTTAATGATTAATGATCAACTGATGTCTCAATAGAATCGACATGTTGAAACAAAAAAGCGCACTCGTCGTAATGACGCGTGCGCTTTCCTTTTTTCTATTAAATGTGCTAATGTGCTATTTGATTAAGCCTGTGCGTTAGCAGCAGCAGACATAGCGGCACGTGTCATCTTGATAGAGCATACGATGACCTCCTTGCCAGTAGCGATCTCCAGACCCTCGAAGCTCAACTCGCCAACCTTGATGCTCTTGCCAATCTTAAGGGCAGTAACGTCGATGTCAAGGTGCTCAGGAATCTGCTGGTAGGGAGCTGTAACCTCAATCTTACGGATAGAGAGGTTCATGCGGCCACCGTCACGTACACCCTGTGCAAGACCTGTGAGCTTAACAGGAATACCGATTGTGATAGGCTTCTGATCGTTAACCTCGAGGAAGTCTACGTGCAGAACTGCGTCTGTTACCGGGTGGAACTGAATCTCCTTGAGGATAGCTGTGTGTGACTCGCCGTCGATGTTGAGGTTGATAACATAGATGTGCGGAGTGTAGATGATCTTGCGGAGCTCTGTCATAGCGATAGCGAATGACTTAGCAACGGGCTTGCCGTCCTGCTCTGCCAAACCATAGAGGTTGCAAGGTACAAGACCTTCCTTGCGCAATGTTTTAGAAGCTTTCTTTCCAAGGGCCTCACGCTTCTGACCTGTAACGTTAATCTCTTTCATAATTGTGTTACTCTAAATTAAGTTTAATAAATAATGTGATTTATGCCTTAATTCGCCATCACACGAGAATTTTTTAATTATTTTCTGTATAGATGTGCTCAAAAAAGCGGTGCAAAGGTACATCTTTTATCTGAAATGAGCAAAGTTTATCCTTAAAATGTATAATTATTACCGTTTTTCTTGGTAGTTCATCCAATTTTGTCTATTTTTGCAAAGCGAAAAACAAACAGAAACATTAGAGATACATTATATATAATATCAAAGAGATGATTAATCGCGAATTAATAAGAATCAAGATAGTCCAGTTAACCTACGCTTACTATCAGAACGGCAACAAACTCATGGACAGCGCAGAGAAGGAACTGTTGTTCAGTCTTTCGAAGGCTTACGATCTGTACAACTACCTCTTGGAGCTTATCGTGGCAGTGACTCAAGAAGAGCGCCGCCGTGTTGAGGTGGCAACCCAACGTGCAGTACGTGAGGGTGGAGAAATGCCGTCGCAAAAATTCGCATACAATAAGTTTGCAGTACAGCTTGAGGAGAATCGTCAGTTGCTCGATTTTGCTGAGACACAAAAGCAGTCGTGGGCTGACAGTCTGGAGTTTGTACGCTCGCTCTGCAACCAGATAGAACAGAGCCAGGCATATGCCGATTATATTGCCGACACCGACGACTCGTATGAGGCCGACCGTGAGTTGTGGCGCAAGCTTTATCGTCAGCTCATACAGGAGAACGAGACTCTCGACCAGCTGCTTGAGGAGCAGAGCCTTTACTGGAACGATGACAAGGAGGTGGTTGATACATTCGTGCTTAAGACCATCAAGCGTTTTGACCCGAAGAACAAGTCGAAGCAGGACCTTCTGCCCGAATACAAGGACCAGGAAGACAAGGATTTTGCAATGAAGCTGTTCCGTGCCACTATTCTCAATGCCGACCAGTATCAGCGCTATATGAGTGAAACATCGCGCAACTGGGACTTCTCACGTTTGGCATACATGGATGTGGTGATTATGCAGATTGCCATTGCCGAGATGCTCACGTTCCCCAACATACCTATCAGTGTGACCATCAACGAGTATGTAGACCTCGCAAAGTTGTACTCTACACCTAAGTCGGGAGGATACATCAATGGTATGCTCGACTCAATAGCACGCTACCTCGTCTCTACAGGCAAGCTGATGAAGACCATAGAGGACCGTCCGCAGCGTCGTCCGGCTCCGCGTCGTCAGTCAACACCGCGTCTCAATCGTGCTCAACAAGCTCTTGAGGATGGCGAAGTATTGCGCACACGCTATGCTGCACAGCAGGAGGAAGAAGCCAATACCGATGAAGAAGAGTTTTAAGTTTTGAAATTTAATAATACATAATAATATAGACAATGAATACAATCGTACTCGCTGCTCAGGCAGCGCAAGGTGGTGGAATGGGAATGATTATAATGATGGTGGCAATCTTTGCTATCATGTATTTCTTCATGATTCGTCCGCAGCAGAAACAGCAGAAGAAGATTCGTGAGTTCCAGAACGCTCTCAAGGAGAACGACAAGGTGCTCCTTGGCGGAAGCATACATGGCACTGTACGCCGTGTAGACTTGGCAGCTGGCACTGTTGAGGTGGAGATTGCACGTGGTGTAGTCATCACAGTAGACAAGACTGGTGTTTTCGCTGATAACGCACAGTCAGTACAGAAGTAATAAAACATACGGAAGGTTTGCCAGATGAAATATCGTTTGACGCAAATATTCAAGGTTGTCAGGAACTTCTTGTTCAGTTCAGTGAACAAGGAGTTTCTGATTTTTTTGTTCTTTCTCTTCCTGAGCAGCATATTCTGGCTCATGATGGCATTGAACGAAACATATGAACAGGAAATAAAAGTGCCGGTAAGGCTGGTGAATGTGCCCAAGAATGCGGTGCTCACCACCGAAATGGAGGATACCGTGCGTGTCACAGTACGCGACAAGGGATTCACTCTTGCCACATATATGTATGGCGACATGATACAACCGGTGTCAGTCAACTTCTCTGTATATGCCAATCGTCAGACGGGTTATGGATATGTGCCAGCATCCGACTTGCTAAAGATGCTTAGCCAGCGATTCATGGCACAATCGAAAATCATACAGGTGAAACCAGACCGACTCGACTTCTACTTCAACTACGGCGTGTCTAAGCAGTTGCCGGTACGCATGGCTGGCTATGTAGTGCCGGGTAAGTCGTACTATCTGGCACGTACACGCTTCTGGCCCGACCAGATAACGGTGTATGCAAGCAAGCGCGTACTCGACTCATTGCGTTTTGTCAAGACAGTACCTATTAATATAGTCAACTTCGGCGACACTGTCATTCAGACTGTTGCACTTGAGAAGATAAAGGGAGTGAAGATGGTGCCCGACCGTGTGCGCATCGGTCTCTATCCCGACATCATGACCGAGGAGAGCATTGATGTGCCGGTAGGCTCGATAAACATGCCCGAAGGCAAGGTGCTGCGCACATTCCCGTCGCGCGTCAAGGTGAACTTCATAGTTGGAGCAAGCATGTTCCGCAATATCACAGCCGACCAGTTCCAGGTTGTAGTCGACTATAATGAACTGATGGAGCATCCGTCCGACAAGTGCAACATATACCTTAAGGCGAGTCCGCACAGCGTACGCAGTGCCAAACTGTCAATATCCCAAGTGGATTATCTAATCGAACAGCAATGAGAATAGCAATAACAGGAGGCATAGGTTCGGGCAAGAGCTATGTGTGCCATATGCTTGAGCAGCGTGGCATCAAGATATACGACTGTGATGCAGCCGCCAAACGTCTTATGCGAACGTCTGACAGTTTACGGAAGCAACTGAAGGAGCTTGTTGGTGAGAATGTGTATTCAGCCGACGGAGTGCTTCAGAAACGTGTGCTTTCTGAATTTCTGCTTGCAAATGAGGATAATAAACAGGCCCTTAATAATGTTGTGCATCCCGCTGTGGCAGCCGATTATGAAACTTCGGGAATAGAATGGCTTGAGAGTGCCATACTCTTTGAAAGCGGATTCGACCGCCGTGTGCATTTTGACCATATTGTATGTGTTACAGCACCACTCAATGTGCGCATACAGCGAATCATGCAGCGTGACTCAATATCAGCCGAGCGTGCAGCCGAATGGATTGATGCACAGATGCCGCATGAGGAAGTAGAGCATCGTAGCAGCTTCGTCATAACTAATGATGGAGCCTGCGATTTGCAGCAACAGATAGACCGAATGCTGCAACTGTTCAAACTATCCGAATAATAATTGTAATTATTTAATATAAGAATGTATATCGGTGCAATTCCAGTTGCCCGAATAATAATTAATAACTAATAAATTAATAAATAAAGAAAATGGAAACAATTCTTTCAATAGCAGGTAAACCAGGACTTTACAAACTCGTCAATCGTGGCAACCGTAACCTCATCGTTGAGGCTATCGACGCTACTCACCGTCGCATGCCGGCATTCGCTTCCGACCGTGTTACATCGCTTGCCGACATCGCAATGTACACCGATGCTGAGGATATCCCATTGTGGCAGGTACTCAAGAGCCTTGGCGAGAAGGAGCAGTCGAAGGAGTGCTCACTCAACTACAAGAAGTGTTCAGCCGATGAGTTGCACGCTTTCTTTGCTGAGGTTTTGCCTGCATACGATCGTGACCGTGTTCACGATTCAGACATCAAGAAACTCATCCAGTGGTATAACATCCTCGTCAACAACGGCATCACCGATTTTGAGACAGCACTTGCTCCTACTGAAGGTGATAATGTAGACGACCGTCAGGAGGCCGAATAATGATAAAATCCGTAAGACCAAAGAAAAATCTCGGACAGCACTTTCTTACTGATCTTGGCATAGCCAAGGCTATTGCCGACACGGTAGATGCTTGTCCCGACATACCGGTGCTTGAGATAGGTCCCGGCATGGGTGTCATGACGCAGTTTCTTGTCACCAAGCCTCGCCCCGTTAAGGCGGTAGAGATAGACAAGGAGTCGGTGGCATATCTCAACGAGAAGTTTCCGAAACTTCGTGAGAACATAATTGGCCAGGACTTCCTGCTCATGGATCTCAACGAGATTTTCGACGGCAATCAGTTTGTGCTCACCGGCAACTACCCCTACGACATTTCGTCGCAGATATTCTTTAAGATGCTCGATTATAAGGAGCTGATACCTTGCTGTACGGGTATGATACAGCGCGAGGTGGCTCTGCGTATAGCATCGGCTCCAGGCAACAAGGCCTACGGAATATTGTCGGTACTGATTCAGGCATGGTACGACGTGGAGTATCTCTTCACCGTCGACGAGACAGTGTTCAATCCGCCTCCAAAGGTGAAGAGTGCCGTAATACGCATGACACGCAATGAGGTGATGGATCTTGGATGCGACGAGCGTCTGTTCAAGCGTGTGGTGAAGACAGTCTTCAATCAGCGCCGTAAGATGTTGCGCGTATCATTGCGCCAGATATTCGGAGGTTCAGCATCGCCCGAATTCTATGCTCAAGACATCATGACCAAGCGCCCCGAACAACTCTCAGTGCAGCAGTTTGTGGAGCTTACGAATATGGTGGCAGAAGAAGCACAAAAAATCGGAAAGACATTGTAATTTAGAAATTCGAGTTTTAAGATAAAAGGCTTTACATTAGATGTAACGAGAATTAGTTCTCTACAATCTAATGTAAAGCCTTTTTTTGTTTATAGGGAAATAGGAGAGATATATCCTGATAAAAATCTCGAACAGCATGTCCGATTTTTTTGTTTCATACGTTATATCTATGTAAGAGAAATGAAACCAAGCGAATTTAACCATATCATCCTGCCCATGCGCGACGAGCTGTTAGGCTATGCGCTGAGTGTCACAAAGTCAGAGGATAATGCCGAAGACCTTGTGCAGGAGGTGATGTTTCGCCTTTGGGACATGCGTTCAAGGCTCGATTCGGGAGGGCGGCTCAAGTCGCTTGCCATGACAATGATTCACAATCTGTATCTGGACCAGCTACGACACGAGAGCCATACAGCAGCGATGCCCGACCAAGTGGACATAGCTGTGGACGACCGGCGGGCGGAGCTCCGTGACGAGACAAGGTTAATCCGCGACATCGTTGCACAGTTGCCACCTCTGCAACAGCAGATATTTCGTATGAAGGAAATTGAAGGCTATACCGCTGACGAGATAATGCTGATAACGGGATGCACTGCTGATAATCTCAGGCGAAATCTCTCAAGAGCACGGACCAAGATACGTGAGACTTACATTAAAATAATGATGAAAGGAGTCGGAACATGATAAAAGATATAAAGCCAAAATTGCACGAAACCGACATTCGGATGCTTATCGACAGATATATGTCGGGCGATACGACTAACGAGGAGGAGGCTACGTTGCGCACGTGGTTTCGGCTTGCCGGAGACGACATACCTGAAGAGTGGCGACCGCTGCGAGCCTTGTTCGGTTTTGTGGACGAGGAGCGGGAGACGCCGCACCGCCGCAATACATTGCTGAAAGCTTTGCATCGTCCTCGCATTTGGATTTCGTCAGCGGTGGCAGCCGCAGCCATTGCTATAGTGATGCTTGTGCCGTCGATGAACAAAGCTTTCGCCCCGACACCGCAAAACTATGCTGTCATCGACGGAAAGCTATACACCAATCAAGAAGTGATAAACGAGCAGGTGGATGAAGCACTGCAGACTGTCTCGGCAGAGAACGACGATCCGTTCAGCGCACTCGACCTAATGCAATAACATTTGACAACAATAAAAAACATTTACATTATGCATAAACTATTTGATATCATACGCAAACCTCCGCTGATTGCAGCCAGGATGGGTCTTCTGTTTGTCATGACGTTGTGCGTTATGCTTCCGTGTCACGCACAGGATGGACTTGCCGTTAATGGCATCTTCCAGCAGTACGGTCATTCTAAGGGTTGCAAGATGGTGGTGATGCAAAACACCAAGCTCCGAGGCTATCAACTGGCCATATACAAGAGCCTTACATATAATAACAAATATGCAGCAAGCATCAACAACATCCTGAAGACCGACCGCCGGGCTGCTAAGAAGATTCGTGAGGTAGTGGACGACGGACGAATAGCAAGTGGCTACTATATGATGGCACCACTGCCGTCAGGCAACAATAGATATATTCTCTTTAGCCATACCGACCGAGGTAAAGGGGCTGTGATATACATCGAAGGCGATTTGTCGCCTGACGACATAATGTCGATATGCTATACTAAGAGATAGCAAGATATATAAATAGAAATATTTGGAAATTTAAAAACCGTATATTATGAATATCAGAACATTGGTATTGGCGGCAACCTTCATGCCAGCCATAGCTTTAGCACAGGTGGCAACCACAGCGCAAGACACAACATACACACAGAAGTCAGACACAGTGCCGAACATGTACGACACAACTTTTGTATTCAACAGTCAGAAATTTGCCATATCTCAAAATGGTGAACGTACGAATGTAAGTGTGTATAAGAAGTGTGGCACAGAGATGAAGAAAGTCAGAGAGACCGAGTTTGTCGACGGACAGGAGGTGGAGCAGGTGTATATCACATCGCCCTTTATCCCCAAAAGGACATGCAAGCGTCGCAATCAGGAGTATAGCCATTATCCGTTTTTCTTCTTTGGTGGCAACATGCTCGCAGGCTCGGCATTTGGTGTCAAGTCGGAAGGTAAGGAAATGCGCGACAGCAAGTCGGGTGAATGGGGATTTACGGGTTGTACGTTCGAGTGTCCTATAAGCAGCAGTTCGTGGGCAGTGACGGCTGCAATGTCGTTGGCTTTTGTCAGCCATCACTTTAAGACCGACTATATGCTTACTACCGTTGACGGTATAACAAGTTTTAAGCCTTTCGCTGTTGGAGATGATGAGAATGGTGAGCGTCCGTCGAAAAGCTACCTAAGCTATTGTGCCGTCCGCATTCCGATAATGTTGGAATGGTCCAACCGCATTGGTTCTGAAGACGTCTATGCAGCTTTCGGTCCATCCATAGAGTTTCGTGCCAAGGAGCGTTCACGCTATAAGCTCGGCAAGAGACATACGCTGACAAGAGATGTCAACATGAATCCTGTAGGCATAAATCTTGAGGCACGTCTTGGATATGGCTTCTTGATGCTTTACGCACGCACATCGCTCACTCCGCTTTTACATACAAAGTATGCTCCCGAATGGCATCCATTCACCGTTGGAGTAGGACTGAGGTTGTAAGATTTAAACGTAAAGTCCCCGCCACTTGCACAAGTGACGGGGACTTTTTCCAACTATAACATTTATTGTGAGCCACTCTGTTTGAAATAACGGGGTGGCGTTTTTGTTTCCTCGCGTAGTTGCAATAAATTCCTACCGAGAGAGTAAAAATCCAATCATAAAACCCCAAAAACAAACAATACATTAAACACTAATAATTAGTCTTTAAAAAAAATGTAGTCCTTTTGCCCTTCAAAAGGATTCGTTTTGGAAGGCAAAAGGGTTCGTTTTGCAATGAAAAAGGGCCCCTTTTGGAGTGCAAAAGGAGCCCTTTTTAAAGGTAAGTGTTTTGATGTTGAATTACGATCGTTAAAGTTCTGTTACTCAGCTGTTTCGAGCAGCAGTACTCGGCTTGCCCATTCGTTGGCTTTGCCCCAGTCTGCGTTATGTCCGTAAGGAATCTCCAGGCCGTTCTGCATGAGATATTCGCCTGAGAAAGTCTTGCCCTCGAAGGCGAGCGGAGTCTTGTCGATGCGGTTGAGCTCGGTGATGCGGTAGCACTTCTGCGGGTCGAGACCAGCCATCGGGATGCGCGGTAGATGCTGATTGCAGAACGACTCGGTCTTCCACCAGAAGAACACCGCCTTTTCCTTGGCGTCTGTCACGTACATGAGCGAAGCCACACCCTTCTTTTCGTAGGGCGACTGCAGACGATAAAGGTCGCCGAACTGCACTATTGGACGGATGCGCTTATAGTCGGCTATAGCCTTGCGACACTGGTCCTTGTCGGCTTCGCTGAGCACCTTAGGCTGTATCTCCATGCCGAGACGTCCGCTCATAGCCACGTCGGTGCGATACTTCAATGGCACGGTGCGGGCTGTCTGATGGTTGGGGGCATTGGAGATGTGAGATGCCATGGCTATGGCAGGGAAGAAGTAGCTGGTTCCCCACTGCATATATACACGCTGCAGGGCGTCTGTATTGTCACTGGTCCAGAACTCGTCGAAGTAGGGGAGAGTGCCCCAGTTGACACGTCCGCCGCCGGAAGCGCAGTCCTGGATGGTGAGGTCGGGGTATTTGGCACGGATGCGCTGCAATACCTTCTCTAAACCACGGTGATACTCAATGTAAAGATGGCTCTGATTGTTGGCGGTGAGATATTGCGAACCATGGTTGGTAATCTTCATGTTTGAGTCCCACTTGATGTAGTCAATCTCAGGATACTTGGTCATCATGTCGTCGACGATGGAGAACACAAAGTCCTGCACCTTAGGATTGCCGAGGTCGAGCACCACCTGTGTGCCGCCGCGTCCGCACTTAAGGTCGCGGCGAGGAGCCTTGATCACCCATTCGGGATGTTTCTCGAAGAGTTCACTCTTTGTGTTCGCCATCTCCGGCTCGAGCCATATACCGAATTTAATGCCCTGCTTCTTGGCTTCGGCAAGCAGACCGTCAATGCCGTGAGGCAACTTGTCCTTGTCTACAACCCAGTCGCCCAGCGCACAGTTGTCGATGCTTCGCTTGTACTTATTGCCAAACCATCCGTCGTCCATGACGAACAGTTCGCCGCCCATCGACTTGATGTCTGCCATCATCTGCGCCATTTCCGGCTCCTTGATGTTGAGATATACGCCCTCCCAAGAGTTAAGCAGAATCTTGCGTTCGCGGTTGCCATTCATCAGCTTATACTCTCGTCCCCAACGGTGGAAGTTGCGGCTCACTCCGCTCAGTCCCTCCTTGCTGTACGAGAAGGCTGTGACGGGAGTGGTGAAGGTCTCGTTCTTGGCGAGATGATACTCCGAGTTGTACTCGTCGATGCCTGCAAAGAACTGGTGATACTCCGACTCGTCGGTCACGGTGCGCAGCTTGTAGTTGCCCGAATAGCAAATGGCGGCACCGATAACACGGCCCGTGTTCTCCTGACCCTTGCCGTCGAGCGAGAACATTACCTCTCCACGTGATGTCTGTGCATTACGTGTTCCGTCATGGTTGTCAATAATGAATGTGCCGGGCTTCAGCTCTTCTTCCGACAGCTGTGCCTCATTTGCCCATGCACCGTAGAAGTGCGACATCCATACATTGCCACGACGTATGGGCAGATAGGCTGAGTCGAATTGCGCGAGAGTGACGGTAGACTTCTCACCGTTGTTTATCTCGGTCCACATCTCGATAATGTCCACATCGTTGTAGGCACGGTAGCACACGGTGACGTAGAAGGGATATACGCGGTCTTTGAGCTTCACTTTGAGCACTTTGGCGTTCTTTTCGGTTGTAGTGGTGTAGCTATCAACATCCATCTCAAGAGTCATGTTGCCATCGGCATGGCGCACCGAAAGTGCAGCAGCCGATTCGCCTATCATGCCATATACCGGATAAGCGTCCTTGCCTGCTGTTCCGCCAGCCTGTAGTGTGGCTATGTCGGCATCAGTCAGCTTGTCGCCATAATACACAAATTTGAATGCTCCGCCCTTGGTGGCATCCACTACGAGCGATGTCTTGGGGGTAGACACGCTGATATTCTCGGCATTGGCAGCGCCTGAAAGCATCATCAGAGCCAATGCCGGAAGAAAAATACGTTTAGAAAAAATTATCATAGTTTGTTTTAGTTATATGCATCTCTTAGTTCATAGTTATGCAAATTTACCAATAATTTTAATATAAGCAAATATTCATTGTCGTGTTTTTGGGCGTCAACCATATTAAATGTGATGTAGGGAGTATAATTGCAATAATTTTGGTTTGTATTGTAGCGTAGTATCAAGTATTTTCATTAAATTTGCAAATCGAATATTGAAAAACGACTGTACGAAACTAATACAATATTAATATGATAGACGTAAAAGAAACATTGAACAGTGCCGAGGAGCGCATGGAAATGGGTGCAATGTACCTTGAGGAGCAGCTTGCACGCATCCGTGCCGGACGTGCCAACGTGGCAATTCTTGACGGCGTTCGAGTTAGTTCATGGGGTTCGATGGTGCCATTGAACCAGGTAGCCAACGTTACTGTGCCCGATCCACGCACTATCGCTATCCGTCCTTTCGACAAGAAGCAGATCCGCGAGATTGAGAAGGCTATCATGGATAGCGACGTAGGCATCACTCCCGAGAACAACGGCGAGATTATCCGCCTTGGCATTCCGCAGCCTACAGAGGAACGCCGTAAGGAGCTTGTCAAGCAGTGCAACAAGATCGGCGAGCGTACTAAGGTTGAGATTCGCAATGCGCGTCAGGAGACAAAGGACAAGCTGAAGAAGGCTATCAAGGACGGTCTGTCTGAGGATTTGGAGAAGGACGCTGAGGGCGAACTCCAGAAGATTCACGACAAGTTTGTCAAGAAGGTAGATGACCTGCTCGCTGCAAAGCAGAAGGAAATCATGACAGTATAATGTAAAGGTAAAAAAAAGTAAAAGAGTAAAAAGGTAGAATTGAGGCGAAGAATAATATTGCCTTTTACCTTTTTACCCTTTTACTTTTTTACTTTTTTACTCTTTTACTTTTATTCAATGCAAGGTTTAGTAATAAAGAACACGGGCAGCTGGTACACTGTGCGCACTGACGACGCGCAGAATGTAGACTGCAAGATAAAGGGCAACTTCCGCCTTAAAGGCATACGCAGCACCAATCCCGTTGCTGTGGGCGACCGTGTGGAGATTGTGCGCAATCAGGAGGGCACGGCTTTCATCACTGCCATTTGCGACCGACGCAATTATATCATACGCAAGTCGCAAAACCTGAGCAAGCAGAGCCACATCATTGCGGCTAATGTCGATCAGGCTTTTCTTATCGTCACGGTCAACTATCCGCAGACAAGCACCATTTTCATCGACCGCTTTCTTGCCACTGCCGAGGCTTACAGCGTTCCGACTGTGCTCGTGTTCAACAAGACCGATATTCTCTCGGATGAAGAACGTCACTATCAGGAGATGATGATGACGCTCTACCGTACGATTGGCTACGAGTGTGTGGCTGTGTCGGCCACTACGGGACTGGGTATGGACAGCATACAGCCTATGCTGAAGGACAAGATAACATTGCTCAGCGGCAACAGCGGTGTGGGCAAGTCTACCTTCATCAATCATATCCTTCCTGATGCCAACCTGCGCACGTCGTCAATTTCCGACGCTCACAACACGGGTATGCACACCACTACTTTTTCTGAGATGTTGCCGCTTCCCGAGGGTGGATGGATTATCGACACTCCGGGCATCAAGGGTTTCGGAACGTTCGACATCGAGCCTGAAGAGCTAACAAGCTACTTCAAGGATATATTCCACTTCTCGAAGGACTGCCGCTTCAACAACTGCTCGCACACCCACGAACCTGGTTGTGCCGTGCTGAAAGCCGTTGAAGAGCACTACATAGCTGCATCACGCTATCAGAGCTATCTCTCGATGCTTGAGGATAAGGACGAAAACAAATACCGCGAAGCTTATTAAGCCTCGCGGTTTTTTGTTTTTATAATATTACTTGGTGGCTGTTGCCGTCAGTTTCCGTAATGTATTTTGCAGTAGTGTGATGCTTGGATTCTTCAGCACTACTCGTTTTTGTTCGTCAAGCAGATATACCGACGGTACCGACTTGATGTAGTATATGTCATCGGTGGTGATTTGTCCGTCGGGACTGTAGCCTTCGGTCCATGTGGCGGGCATGCGCGACTTCTTCGTCTTCCACATGTCGGAGTCGCTATAGGGATATATGGCGAGCACGCTGATGGCTGGCGATGATGTTTCAGGCATTGCTGCAATCTGTGCAGCGGTTTCGTGACAGTGGTCGCAGTCGGGGTCGTAGAAATATAATAAGGTGTATTTTGCTTTCAGATTATACAACCGGTGTTGCTGGTTCTTGCGGTCGATATACACGAAGTCGGCGGCTGTGGTGCCTGGAAGATTCTTCTTGAGATTGCGCGCCATGTATTCGTTGCGTGTGCGTTCGGCCATTGAGGCGAACTTATTTGCAGCCATTATGTCGAGAAACTGGGCGTAGAGCAAGTCGTTGTGCAACGGCGATTCGGAGTCGCCGAGATATTTCTCCGTCAGTGTGGCGAAATAATCGCGTATTAGTTCGGGTGTTTTGCTGTCGTCTTCTTTGCCGGTCTTTATGCTGTAGAGGTGGTCTGCCAATGCCTTTATGCCGAGAGTGGCAGTCGACGGAGCTACACGCGGCAACAGGTCGATGAAGTTGGCAAATCCTTGTTCGGTCGTTTCGGGACGGTGTATGAGTGTGGTGTCGGCAAAGTTGAATCGGTCCCAGTAGTGCTCCATTACGTACAAGGCACGCGTCTCGGCAGTGCGCAGTGTGTCGGGCACTGTAGGGTAGGGGAAGTTGTCGGCCTGTTGTGCCATGGCATTGGTGCATGTAAGCATAGCTGTAACTATGGCTATTGCTGTAAAGAAGGATTTGCTCATGTCTGTTCTGTTTTATGGTGAAACACCCTAAGTCAATTGTATAACTCCAAACGTAAGGTCTGAAGTGTCATAAACGTAAATGCCGCAACAATCCATCTATGAAATTGGATGTTGCGGCATTTTGTATTATTTGATTACTGCATGTCGTAAACTACCTGCATGAGCTTCTTGCCCAGTGCGTCAGCCTCTTCCATTGTAGCAGCCTCGCTGTATACACGGATGATAGGCTCGGTGTTCGACTTGCGCAGATGAACCCACTTGTCGGGGAAATCAATCTTAACGCCGTCGATGTCAGTAATCTTCTCGTCCTTGAACATCTCCTTCACCTTCTCGAGGATTGCGTCGATGTCGGTAGACGGGGTGAGGTCGATGCGGTTCTTGGCAATCTGATAGCTTGGGAATGTAGCACGCAACTCGCTTGCTGTGCACTTCTTGTGAGCCAGTGAAGAGAGGAACAGAGCGATACCGACCAATGCGTCGCGGCCATAGTGACTCTCCGGATAGATTACACCGCCATTGCCCTCGCCGCCGATAACGGCGTGCTCAGCCTTCATCTTGGTTGTAACGTTAACCTCGCCTACAGCCGATGCAGCGTATACGCCACCGTGCTTCTCAGTTACGTCGCGCAGAGCGCGTGTAGAAGAGAGGTTGCTTACGGTGTTACCCGGTGTGTGAGAGAGTACGTAGTCGGCTACGCTTACGAGTGTGTATTCCTCGCCGAACATCTCGCCATTCTCGCAAATGAAAGCCAGACGGTCAACATCGGGGTCAACAACGATACCGAGGTCGTACTTGCCGCTCTTCATCTCGTCCATGATGCCATGGAGGTTCTTCTCCAATGGCTCTGGGTTGTGAGCGAAGTCGCCGTTAGGTGTGCTGTTGAGTATAGTGAACTCTACGCCGAGAGCCTTAAGGAGTTCGGGCAAGATAACACCACCAACGCTGTTGATAGCGTCAACACAAACCTTGAACTTAGCGTTCTTGATAGCCTCTATGTCAGCCAGTTTGAGGTCGAGTACGCTCTGAATGTGACGTGCGTCCATAGAGTCGTCGCGTGTGTAGTGGCCCAGATTGTCAACGTCGGCATAGTCGAAGTCTTCCTTCTCGGCGATTTCCAGAACCTCGTTGCCGTTCTCCTTTGTCAGGAATTCGCCCTCGCTGTTGAGCAGCTTCAGAGCGTTCCACTGACGTGGGTTGTGGCTTGCTGTTATTATGATACCACCCATAGCGCCAGTCCAGCGTACTGCCAGCTCTGTAGTAGGAGTAGTTGCGAGGTCGATGTCGATAACATCAAGTCCCATACCCATAAGAGTACCGCACACGATGTTGCGCACCATGTCGCCAGAGATACGTGCGTCGCGACCAACTACTATCTTGCCGCGTCCTTCAGTCTTGGCATTGCGCTTCATGAATGTAGCGTAGGCAGTTGTAAACTTAACGATGTCGAGCGGATTGAGTGTGTCGCCCGTAGGTCCGCCGATAGTGCCGCGGATACCTGAAATTGACTTGATTAGTGTCATAGTAATGATGTTTATTAATGATTGACTTTAGTCTTTAGTATGTTGGTGGCCGTTGTTGTGTGGCCGCCGATTCTGTTTTATCGTCCCAACTGGTATGTTATCTCGTACATGCACGGATAGACATTCTGCGAGGCATTGCTTTGTCCCATTGAGTGCGGAACGATAAGTTTCACCTTGGCAATCTCGTCGGTTGCTGAAGCCGGAATGCCAAGCTTGATATAAGTCAGCGGAACGAGCCATCCCGAAGGAACAGCTGTTGAGCTGTATGTACTGTACATCAGACTGCTTTCTTTGTCGAATGTGCCAGAGAATGTACCTGATGTATTTTTCACAGTCATTTTTTCTACTTCCCAAAGGTATGAGTAGATGTTGGAACATTGCAGTGTAGAGTCTGATTCGAGAATATTGTACTCGTTGAATCGGCACAGTATCTTTTCGGTCTTGCCGCTTTCCAGTTTCTTGCCACATCCCTCGCGCACAATCTGCATATAAACGCCAGTGCCGTCAAACAGTACCCACTCGTTTTTGTCAACGTTTGTGGTCTGGTTTTGTGCGTTGAATACATCCTCAGATATAACCTTTATCTTTTGGTTGGCAATGTATCGGTTTATAGCCGAGCGTTCCTTCTTTTTCATGTCGGCATAAGTTTCGCTGTCGCTACACGAAGCAAGAGCCACGATGGCTAAGAGTGTGAGCGTCAAGAATTTTAACGTTTTCATCAATTGCTTTTTCTTTTTTATTTGATTTGATTGTAATCACTAATTATCGTACAAAAGTACAAAAATTATATGTAATGTCACCTTGGGTTGACAATATTTCACGTTTTTTATTTCGTGAGCAGGTCTTTGTATTGCTCAAATGCCGTTCTTACTATGCGTTCAGCCTCGTCGAGCGAGCAGTAGAGTCTGCCGCCGCTGGCGTTGAGGTGGCCGCCGCCGTTGAAGAAGTCGGCTGCCATCTTGTTGCAGGGGAAGTCGTCTACCGAGCGCAGCGACACCCAGATGGTGTTGTCGCGGCGGTCGTCCTCGCGCAGCGAAACCGACAGGCGCATGCCTTTTATCTTCAGTGGTTCGTTGACAAGCCCCTCAGCGTCACCCTTGATGAAGTGGAAGTCGCGCATATCGCGGCGCGAGATGGTGAAGTAGGAGGCGTGAATGTCGCCAAACACGTTGAGTTTCTGGCTCATCAGATGGCCGCGCAGACGTATTGCCCACGGGCTGAAGTTGTTGAATACGTTGCGGTATATCTTGTCCTTGTCGATGCCCTTGGTCAGCAATTGGCTGACGATATAGAAAATTTCCGGACGTGTAGAGTTGTAGGTGAATCCGCCCGTGTCGGTCATCATACCGCAATATATGCACACGGCACACTTGCGCGACATCTCTTCGAATCCGCCCAACTGCCATATTATACGGAACACGAGTTCGGAGGTGCTCGACATATGCGGGTGAGATATGGTCAGAACTGTGTCCATGTGCGGGTCGAGATGGTGGTCGATCATAATCTTCTTGGCAGGCGACTGCTCCAAAGCGTCCTTCATATCGTCCACACGGTCGGTGCCGTTGAAGTCGAGACAGAATATCAGGTCGGCTGAGGCAAGCATCGGGTCGGCCTTGTCGGCAGCGTGCTTGTCGTATCGTATGATGCGTTCGGAGCCTGGCATCCATTGTAGAAAGTCGGGATAAGCGTCAGGTACAATGATTTCGGGGTTTTTGCCGAGCGTGCGCAGATAGTCGGCCCATGCAAGTGACGATCCGATGGCGTCACCGTCGGGTGACTTATGACAGCAAATAATAATGTGTTCGGCTGAGTTGATATATGCCTTGAGTGATTCGGCTTCCGCCGCGGTTAATAATTCTATACCCATTGTTTAAATAATGTATTGGATGCAAAGTTACAAATTAAGTATGGTACAGCCAACTTTTTTTCGTTTTTGCAACTTTTTTTTGTAGCTTTGCGTCAAAAATCTGATTAATAATTAATATTTGGTATTATGATGACAGCAAAACGTATCTTTTCATTCATTGTCTTGGTGACGATGAGTGTTGCATGCATAGCATGCTATTCGAGCAAGGATCTGAAGACAGACCGTTCTTTCGCGAAACGTGTAGTTAAGGTTGGCTATTTCTGCAAGATTGAGTCGTACACCTCGGCTGATATAAAGTTTGTTCAGGGCAAGAAGTCGTCGGTTCGCATAGAGGGAACCAAGAGTCTGGTCGACAATCTCGACATACAGCAGAAAGGTGAGACTCTTGTCATTACCACTAAAGGCCGTGGAATCAGAATTACCGGTCCAAAACGTCTTACGGTTTATGTTTCGTCGCCCGACATTACGTCTGTTTATCTGAAGGGTTCGGGCGATTTTGAAGCTCAAAGCAATATCGACACCGATGTTCTTGACGTGGAGCTCTCAGGTTCGGGCGATGTCGACCTGCGCAAAGTATTGTGCGATAATATTTCGTTGCGTCTGCGTGGCAGTGGCGATGTTAAAGCCCTTGGCGTTGACTGTGCTGCAGCCAATCTCGAACTGCTTGGCAGTGGCGACCTTGAGGTGAAGATGCTGAAGGCACGCAATGCAAATGCAGCACTCAGAGGCTCGGGCGATCTTGACGCTACGCTCAAAGGTGTAGCCGACGTGAAGGCTTCGTTGCAAGGCAGTGGCGACCTCGATCTTGACTTCATCAATTGTGGCAATGCCGATATTGACCTGCGCGGCAGTGGCGACGTAGAGTTGAAGGGAACGTTGCGCACGCTCAACACCTCAAAGAAAGGTTCGGGCGACATCGACCGTTCTGAGTTGCGTGTAGCTCGATGACGAGACCGCATGAAAAACAAAAGAGGTTGGTGCAGGAAGCTACCAACCTCATAACTGTTGATTTCGTAAAAATCGAAATCATCAAAAAATGATACCGCAAATATATAGCTTATATTCGAACAAAACAAATATTTGTGGTTAAAAAGTGGATTATTTAACAAAATAAGCTAATTTTGCAAGTTGTTAAGCATAAAACAATGGCAATGTCTGCATTGAATGCTGCGGACATTGCCATTATTTTAATGTATGTATAATTGATTACGAAAATTATTAATTCAGACTATTATTAAATTTGTATGGGAAGAAACAAATATTCTGATTCCGAAATTCAGGGCATTGCCAAACTCCTGCGACTGAAAAACTGTGCCAACCGTGCCAAGCAGAAGGAGATTCGTCATAAGCTGCGTGTAGAGTATGAATTCAACATCTCCGATTTTAATGTGCCTGGACGTGCATTTGGCGAGCAGGAACTTTATGACGCCATACACCGTGGCGCCATACGCATACTCGACGACCAGACCATTGCCGACATGAAAGCCAAGCGAGCACGCGACCGTGAGCGCGACGAAGCAGCCCGGATGCAGGACGCTGTTGCCGCTGGCGAGCAGACCGATTGGCAGGAAGCCATGAAGCAGTGGCAGGACTGGGAGGCAAGCGAGATAAGCAAGATAGACAAGTAGGCTACAGCTTCACCTGAACCGCTGCCGGATAGATGCGGCAAGGGTCGCCGAATGTAGCCACACTTTCTGCCATGTTCTGAAGGTTAGGCTTCAGTTTGCCTGCAAACACCTTACGGCCGTTGACAATAATAGTTACCTTGCGGTTCATATCTACCAGATGCTCGTCGAGAAACACTGTAAACTGCAGGTCGGCGGCTTCCGAATAGTGGCGCTTTATCTTCATTTCGATGCTGTGCCAGTATGGATCGGTCACCAGAACCTCGTATGTCACGGTCTTCACTGTAATGTTTACGGTGTTGTCCGTTATGTCCATTGTGTATGTAGTGCGCGACATCGGGTCGAGGACGGGGCGCTTGTCGACACGCAGGTTGTAGAATCCCTGACGATGACGTCCGTCTACATCAAAGTCCTCCCACATCATGTGCTTGGGGTAAGGGTTGCGTGTGAACTTGCTCAGCCATGGTGTTGTGGGGCGATAGTCAATCTGATGGGCGCAGTTGGGCACCAGTTCGATGCGGTGCTTGAACTGGTCGGGATGCAGAGCTTGCAGACTGTCAAACGCCATTTTGGTATCAGTGGTGAATTGGTTGCGGAAGAACATCCGGTCGTACTCGCCAGTGAGGAAAGAGAAACCGATGTTGGCGCAGTTCTCAACAGGAGCATTGCGCAGCGGTTCGCCGCCAGCCATAGGTCCGGCAGCAGCCAGATAGTCGGCATAGTATGAAGCCAGACGCTGCGATCCGTATCCGCCCTCCGATATGCCGAACATATAAATACGGTTGGGATTGATTTCGCCCGATAGCATAGCCATGCGCAGCAGCTTCTCCCAAGCCCACTGCTTCGACTTCTGCCACCATCTGTAGTAGTTGCCCTCATTAGGAATTTGCGGTACGAAGTATGCTGACGGCGAGTCCTCAAACATCTGTGCGAGTTTCAGACCCGTTGTCCATTCCTGCGCCTTCGGTCCAGAACCGTGCATATAGACGAACAGTGGCAGTCCGTCGGCAGGCACAGTCTCGCTGGCAGCCACCTTCTTACCATAATAAAATGGCATAATGGCGTTGGGCTCAAGATTGGCTGGCAACTGCCATTTGCCGGTCTTGGCATCCGATAGGTTAGGCAGGTTCACCATTATGTTTTTGTCCTGTGCGTCGTTGGCGCGCTTCCAAGCCTCCCAAAGCATAGTTCTCGACGATGCCACGTCAGCCGTCTTCACCTTGGCATTGCAGTTGAGCTGCGCATCCTTTCCAGTCAGACGCTGACCGAAATAGTTCTCAATTTCCTTAGCTGTAGAGTTGTTGTCGGATTTGGCAGCAGCCGTTGTGTACGAGCCAAAACCCAAAGTGGCTGCAAGCAAAGCCACACTCCATGTCTTGAATACAGACTTGCTGTAGATTTTTTGTTTTGCGAAAGGTTTCATTTCTTATGTTTGTTGTTTCTTATTCGGCTGTAAAGGTAAATATTAATTTTCAATTCATCACGTGTATTCATATATAAATATACATTTTAATCTCAACAATTAAACTGTAAAACCACAACGTTGTCGATTTTTATTCGTATATTTGCCATATATAACAATATGTAAACAATAAATATAGTTCCACTATGAGATATCTTGACCCTAAAGCCGACCTCACATTCAAGAAGATATTTGGTGAGCATAAGGATTTGCTCATCAGTCTGCTTAACGCCCTGCTGCCATTGGCTGATGACGAGCAGATAAAGAGCGTTGAGTATCTGTCGCCTGAACTTGTGCCCGACACTTACGTAGGTAAGAACAGTATTGTTGACGTGAGATGTCGTGATGTGAAAAACAGACAATTTATTGTAGAAATGCAGATGCTGTGGACAGAGGCGTTCAAACAGCGTGTGCTGTTTAATGCTTCCAAGGCTTTTGTGCGTCAGCTTGACAAAAAGCGCAAGTATGAAATGTTACAGCCTGTCTATTCGCTCAATCTTGTCAACGAGACTTTCATGAAGGAATATCCGGATGAGTTTATCCATAACTACAATGTTGTGCACGAACTGCATAGCGACGAGATTATCGACGGACTTCATTTCACATTCGTGGAGCTTCCAAAATTCCAGGCTCATTCCATCAAAGAAAAGAAAATGGCTGTGCTGTGGCTTAGATTTCTGACAGAGATAGATGAGCATACAAAGGAAGTTCCGCAAGAACTGTTGGACAATCCCGAGACCTCTAAAGCACTAAAGGCTGTAGAAGAATCAGCAATGTCGAAAAATGAGCTTCTTGCCTACGACGACTTTTGGGACAAACTCGGTGCAGAACGCTTGCTTCTTGTCGATTCTAATAGGAGAAGCATGGAGGAAGGCAGAGCTGAAGGCATAGCAGAAGGCAGAGCAGAAGGACGTGTTGAGATTGCCAGAAATTTATTAAATATGGGAATGTCAATTGACGACATTGCAAAAGCAACTGGTCTGCAGAAACAGGAAATTGAACGGTTGAATCCGGTTGTATAAATAAAATGGGAAAGCCTCGAAAATAAAATGAGGGTGTGTCAAAACAAAATTGACACACCCTCATTGCTTTATGTATAGTCTTAGAGACAATGATCTCTTCAGCCTTTTTACTCTTTTACCTTTTTACTCTTTTACCTTTTTACTCTTTTACTTTTCTTAGAACTCGCTCGTGAAGTGGAACTTGATGTGCTTGAAGTCCTGCTGAGCCATAGACAGCACATAGCCCGAGTCGGCAAGGAATACATCGCGTCCGTCGCGGTCCTTGGCCATATACTGATACTTGCGCTTCTTGAACTGGTCGAGTTCCTCGGCGTCGTCGCTCTCTATCCAGCAAGCCTTGTGCAGATGAACGGGTTCCCAACGACATTTGGCGTTATACTCGTTCTCCAGACGATACTGTATCACCTCAAACTGCAGCTGACCTACGGTGCCGATAATCTTACGACCGTTAAACTGGTTGACAAACAGCTGTGCCACACCCTCGTCCATGAGCTGGTTGATACCCTTCTCAAGCTGCTTTGCCTTCATTGGGTCGTCGTTCTCGATATACTTGAACATCTCAGGCGAGAACGAAGGCAGTCCGCGGAAGTGAAGCTTCTCGCCCTCGGTAAGTGTGTCGCCAATTTTGAAGATGCCGTTGTCAGGCAAACCTACGATGTCGCCTGGCCATGCCTCGTCAATGGTGCTCTTGCGCTGAGCCATAAACTGGGTGGGCGAAGAGAAACGCAGAGTCTTGCCCTGACGCACATGCAGATAGGGCTTGTTGCGCTCAAACTTGCCGCTGCACACCTTGCAGAAGGCGATACATGAGCGGTGGTTGGGGTCGATGTTGGCAGTAATCTTGAAGATGAAGCCGGTAAACTTCGGCTCTTCGGGCTCTACGGTGCGCTCCTCAGCCTTTGTTGGTCTTGGCGACGGAGCTATCTTAACGAAGCAGTTGAGCAGTTCCTGCACACCGAAGTTGTTCAATGCCGAACCGAAAAATACGGGAGCCACTTCTGCCGAACGGTAAGTCTCAACGTCAAACTCGGGATATACGCCGTCAATCAGCTCCACGTCGTCGCGCAGCTGCTTGGCATCCTGCTCGCCTATGTGCTCTTCAAGTTCTGTAGAGTTGATGTCAACCTCCACCTTTTCAGTCACGCGCTGCTTGTCGGGCTTGAAGAGGTCGAGTTTGTTCTCGTAGATATTGTACACACCCTTGAACTTGACACCGATGTTGATAGGCCATGACAGCGGGCGCACGCTGATCTGAAGTTCCTCCTCCAGTTCGTCGAGCAAGTCGAACGGGTCGCGACCCTCGCGGTCCATCTTGTTGATGAAGATGATAACCGGAGTGTTGCGCATGCGGCAAACCTCCATCAGTTTACGTGTCTGGGTCTCCACACCCTTGGCTCCATCGACTACAATGATGGCTGAGTCGACAGCAGTGAGAGTGCGGTATGTGTCTTCGCAGAAGTCCTGGTGACCCGGAGTGTCAAGAATATTGATTTTGTAGCCCTCGTAGTCAAACTCCATAACCGAAGTCGACACCGAGATACCACGCTGCTTCTCGATTTCCATCCAGTCGGACGTAGCCGACTTGCGTATTTTGTTGTTCTTTACTGCACCTGCCACCTGTATCTGGCCGCCAAAGAGAAGGAACTTCTCGGTGAGCGTAGTCTTACCTGCGTCAGGGTGTGATATGATGGCGAAAGTTCGCCTGCGTTCTATTTCCTGGTTCATAATATACGTTTTGGACTGCAAAGTTATACAAACTATTGCACATAAAAACACGCTTGCCTGATTTTTTGACTTTTAAACCATATTTATTATGTATAATGGTGATAGTTCGGTTGGCAAACTACACCCATCAACACATCATCTTCTCAACCTGAGCGAAGCGCAGCCCGCTCCTATATTTGCATTCTTGACCGCTCAAAACTGCGAGTTGAACGCGCGAGGAAATCTTTAGCTCAAAATTCGTGAGTTTTGAGCGTGCAGCGATTATTGTTTTAATACTCAGCGTGTTGCGGTGTTTTAGAGTGTAGATGTGCAATTGCAAGCCATCAGAAAAGGCTCCTTTTCTTTTCTAAAGGGCAACTTTAGCCCTCCTCATAAGCCCTAATAGCATTGCAATAGTAGTCGTTTTGCAATCTAAAAAGGGCTTCTTTGCACTCCAAAAGTAGTCCCTTTGGAGTGCAAAGAAGCCCAGAATGACTAAATATATGGCATCCGCCACTTCCGTTACATATAAAAAACGCTTCCGTAAACTCCAGAATCGAAATTCTGTTTGTAACACTTTTTTACTGCCTGTACGATATTTGCATACGTAGAACCAAGCCAACAGTCTGCCTTCCACGAATCACGTTCCTTGCGATAATGCTCACTGACAATTCTTAATCCGAGCACATCGGTATAGAGCTATATTCTTTTTCTTTCACAACCTTGCAATATACAAAGAATGCCTAAATTTGCGACAAAGATACGATGCTTTTCTTAATATCCCATAATTTACTTTCATCTAAAGAAGAACTTTCTGTCTATGATAGGTCTAAGTTGTGCCATGAAATGTTTTTTACCATTGAGTAATCAAATCAACACCATGGTTTTTCTGATTAATACTGTAATTCAATACAATAAATTCAATAGCCTATCGTTCTTTAGTTATAACATAAAAGCAAAACAATATGAACTATAGTTGTTTTTGGGGAATATTAGCGTCTATAACAGGAATTGCAATAATGTTTTCAGTTATTAAGCACAAAAAGTCGGTAAGTGCCGTAAAATATGGCACTTACTTGATTTTTTCAATTTTGATGATATGCTTAGGAATAACAACCATCTTATTTAAAAGATATGATAGTATTTGTGCAATATTCTATGGTATTACATTCCTAAATATCACATACAAAGACAGGCGTAATTTCCCACCGAGTTTTACAGTAGCCTATATTGATTATCTTAAAGGATATGTTGTTGGTTTTATGTCTATAATTTATGCTTTGTTTAGAATTTTTGAATAGTAAGAAGATTGGTGGAGTAAGATAATTGCTCATTTTTTGCAGAAAATAAAAAGAAACTCTATATCTTTGTCGCAATAAAAATAAGAAGAAGTATGAAAAAGGCAGTTTTTATTCTACTCATTTTTTGTAGTTTTCTTGTAGTATGGGGATGCAATAAGAATAAAACGAAATGTGTTCCACAGAAAGAAGCAACTTCTGATTCTTCTATGAGAAGTAATGACGACACTCTAAGCCTTATGATAGAGCATGAGGTTGACGATGTTGATTATGGCGTGATTATAAAACGTGGCGACAAGACCATTCATCGCTTCGGATACAAATATCCTGAAGATGATGATCTTGTACCAAATGAAGAACGTATTGATAGTTGTCTGTTGACTGACTTGAATTTTGACGGTATAAAAGAAGACGTATTGTTTTATTTGGGTAGCTTTGGAGCTTCTGGCACAGAATATTTTGATGCCTGCGTGTGGAATCCTAAAACTGAGCATTATGACAAAATTGAAGAATTCAAAGATATTCCAAACCCCATAATCAGCGACAAATACAAGTGTATTCTTTCAAGAGTGTATGTTTCTTCCGCAGAGAAGAAATATGCAAAATATGTATGCACCAATGGACATCTCATTAAGGTTGCCGAATTGAGACAATATTGGAAAGGGAACATTTATCCAGAGCGAGACAGGGCTGTTTATGAAGAGCATTTTATTAAAGCTAATGTTTGGAAGAGAAACTTGAAACTAAATCAAATTAGCGATTTCTGGAAACCGGTCGTACCGTTTTGATTATATCCAATTGGAGTTGGTGGGGTCATATAAATAATAAAAGGAATTATGGGCAAATATCGCTTTCCATAATTCCTTTCTAATTTTTTTTCTTTTTAATGAGTTGTAGATATTACCTTTTTTCCAGACAAATCATATATCTGTTCTTCCTTTTGTGGGCTTATTGTAATGTTATCGACTCCTGTTGTCGGGAAATCATCCGTTTAAGGGGTAAATACCGTACAACGAGTGAAGCGATTACTAAAAGTACAATCATCGCAATAATACTATTGATTTTACGTTCTTTTCAAAGAAAGGGGTTGTGCAATAGTGGCTTAAAGGCTAAAAGCACTACCTTTGCATTCTGTTAAAATGGTAATGTTCAAAGTCACAATTTCTGATTTTGGAAAAATGAATATAAATATGACAGATAAAATAGAAAAAATGGAGAGCAGCGAACTGTGTATATCACATAGGTGCATCCATTAAGGACTTAGGCAAAAAGTGGTTTGGCTTCTCCAAGATGGAGATACTTACACCAGACGAATTGGTGGAAAGAATCAATAGGGGATAAGAAAAAAATCAGAGTTTCTATTGAATATGGAAGAACTTTTCAGATATTATTTGGAGAATATTATTATTCTTCGTATCGGTACAGGCTTACGCTATCTATGGCTACGCTTTGTAAGGCATCGCAAGATTTCTTACCGAACCCTTTATGAAGGTAGTAAATCAAAAAAAACAACAGAATTATCTAATTTTGATAATGAAATGTCAAATCGGGCATGGGGATGTGGCTTTATTCTTTTTGTGATATTCTTAATTCTGTTTTTACGCAGATTTTTATAATAGATATGCAGAAAATAATGATTATGCAACCGACATTGTTTATCGTAATACTTGCCGTTGTCATTGCTTTCGTTTTGGCGTACAGGTGGAAGAAAAAGGCAGAAAACAGAATGGACAATATGAGCCTTAATTTTAAAAGCAAGCAGCAAATATTCTTTCTGACAAAATCAGATATAGTCAAGATGATGTCTATGGTTGAAATAAGAATTCCAATAGAATATACCCTGCTGGGGGCATTTAAACAGGAGGCGATAAGAAGAGAAAACACCATATCAAATTTTTCTAAACTTGGTCATACAGGCTATGCCAATTGGATTTCTTTGGATAATAGATACATGGTGCTCCCCTTAAATAATGAGGTGAAGTATAGAATTGTGAAACTAAGAAATGGCTCTTTTCATTACATCGTAGATCTTGCATCCAATCCTACAGGTGTTGAGTTAAGTACTGGAGGAATATACGACAATGCGGAAAATGTTTTAATAGCAGGTCGTGTTGCAGTCTTTACTGATAGCCCAATTGAAGCCATGCAAATCTATAAAGAAATATTGAGAGCTATGAATAAATGTTTTACCAAGAAAAACAACATCTTTGTATCTCAAGAGGTGTTATCTTTATTGGAAGATGGATGGCGATTAACATGTAATTATAATGCGCCTTGCGAAAATGATTTCAAATAGTATATGTTGCAAATTTCAACTTTGCTATAAATAAACTTCGGAAGGAGAAATATGAATTCACTATGTTTATGTGTAAAAGAATAAAATTTTGGCTTTGCAAACTTCTCTATTCCCATAGAAAAAAGTCTTGTTGCATTTCCTTTTCATCAAAAGGTTTCAAGGTGATAACTCTCTATCGGATTTTTGAGGGATGCCAAGTAGAAGATAAACCAATTATCTTTCTTCCTGCTACAGCATCCGAGGAAGAATTGGCCAATGCGATATTTTTCTGTTTGGGTAAAAGTAGTATGGTCATACGAACTTCAATAAATTCCACATCCGCTTATCTGAAGTTTATTAAAGAACGTTCGTTGAAAAGTTACTATCAACAATCCGTGGCTTGCATAGTAAAGTTGAATGTTCAAACAGGCATAATTCATTTAGAACTTTGGCAACAAGCTGATGATGGTAGAGGAATGACTCCTTGTCATGAACAGAGCCTTATGGCATTTGATGTAAAAGGCAATAGTCAACTTCTCGCCAAGTATGTCATGGAAATCTTAAGTGAAAGATTAGCTTTGAAAAAGGATAAAGTAGCTATGGAATAAACAATAAAAATTGTAGAATGAGAATAAACAAATGAAACAGATTAAATTAGCTTTTATACTTTTAACAATAATGATAGTTCTTGGTAATTGTACCTTTGAAAACCGTACAACTACCACTAAGATGTGTCTCGAAGATTTGGACATAAATGTTCAAGACACACTAAGAAATCTGCCTGTTGATTCTTTTGGCTGTCATCCTGATTTGATAGACTTAACAGGACATTATAAATTGATAATAAAAGAATTTGGTCCGTGGTGTTATGCGCAAAAATTGGAAAATTTAGAAACAGGAAAATATTATTGGTTCGATTATAGTACTCCACGACCTATTATTGTTACAGCCGAAGAAATCATATTCCCTATGGAATATAATATAGTAAATAGAGGGGTAGAATCAACAGACACGTTTAACATCATAGATAATCAATTAGAGCCATAACCGTAATGCACCTGCTTGGAATTTAGCTCTTTTAGTTACCTTGTTTCTTGTTACTATTAATTCAAGTAATTATGAACATAGGTACACATTTTAGCGGACAACCGATGTATGGGCAGCTAATAGATTTGCTCAGCAAGAGATACTCCATTCGGGATGTGGCGAAGCTGAGTGGTAAGAGTGTGAATACGGTGCAACGAGTTAAGCGATTACTAAAAGTACAATCACAGCAATAATACTATTGATTTTACGTTCTTTTCAAAGAAAGGGGTTGTGCAATATTGGCTTAAAGGCTAAAAGCACTACCTTTGCATATGTGAATTTACATATAGTTGGCCAAAAGCGTCAAGAGCTCCTCACAGCATAAGAGCTACTGGAACCGTAGGGCGTTCAATATTCTGGAGGGTAGAATAATGATAAAGTGTATTTTAATCTCGTTTCTATTATGTATTACCTTTTCCCAAATGGGGAAAGGTAATACAAATGAATCACAGATTCAAGACATTGAATCTTCTATAATAATAAGTACACAAGGAAAAAAGTATTTCGTGGTTCAATTATTAAGAGGATTAACTGAAGAAGGATTTTATACAAGATTTTTAATTGTTAAAAAAAACAAGAAAACAATTGCACGTATAGCATTCCCATCTTCTGAAGACGTAAAGAACTTGAGTGTTAATATAAATAATAATAATAATGATTGTATTCTTGAATGCAATTATGGTGGAGGAGAGAATTTTTACAGTCGTTATTTTTATTTCAGATGCGCCAAAGGTGGGCTGTATTTATATAAAATTGTAGGAACGCATTTCATACCTGATTCCGATAAAATAATAATAAAAAAAAGATATATACACCCACAGATAAATATAAAAAGAATTAATTTTTTATATTATTTAGAAAATACTCCGTAAAACGACAATCGTGTTACAAGTTATTCTCCTAAAAATATGCGGGCATACACTATCAAAAAGAAAAAATAAGAGGAATAAGATATGAAACAACAAAAAATATATTCTATAATAATAGGATTGGTTGCATACATTATTATATCACATATATTCCATGTGTTTTTTAGAGGTAAAACTGATATAGCACTAAGCTTATTGTATATTTATAATGATATGTTATATATTGTAGGTTATATCTTTACATTTATGGTCTATGGTAGTAATAAGCTTAATAGAATCTTGTTTGGTACATTAAGCATCGCATTTCTGTTGTTTTTTGTATATAATTGGTGGGGCGTTTCATCTATGCCTTATGAGAGATTCTTATATATAGGCTTAGGATTGCTTGTTTATATATGTGAGTACATGTATTTAAAAACTATACAAAATGATTTGTGAAATAATATAAAGTAGGAGATAGTTACAAACATAAGAAAAAATCAGAAACAAGTTGATGTTAATGGAAATGTTGTTGGTAATAATCGTCCTGATGTCCAGCTTGACAAACATGGTGTTCACACCAATGTTGAATATGACACACAGACTTGAATCGTAAAATTATGAATTATGATATTTGATAAAATAATAAAAGATTTACTTAATCTTGACTTTTTTTCTGAATATAAATTTAGAAAAAGAGACTCTTCCTTCTTGTTGAAGACAAAAGGTGGTAAGCAAATTATTGAGATGGATCACTGGATTGACGAAGCAACATCATCTCTCGTAATATACCCTATCTATGGTGTAAGATTCGATATTCTATCAAAATGGTTTGAGAAATTTAGTGTGAAAAATTTGCAAGACCAAAGAGACGGAGCCAGTATCGATTTTTCTGGGGAAATGCTATCTATACAAGACGAGTTTTATTTCAACTTGAATGGGGAAAAATATGCAACCGATTTTAATGAATTACAAGCAAAAGTTCAAAAGTGTGCAGAATATGTCTTTTCAGAATATTCGTCACTTGATAAACTCTATAATAAAACAATATTGCCAATTTTAAACGGAGAGGTTTCTCTACCTGATGTTGGAGCTGACTGGATCTTTATTGATTTGGCTTTGTGTAAAATCGTAAATCCTTCAAATTTTCATAAGCTAAAACAGATAATTCTTTCCCATGTGAGAAAAATGTATATGTGTAAAGAACCGAACATATTGGATTATTATGATAACTTGGAAGATATTTTACAATATTTAGAATACACTCAATTATAAGTAGTGTTTTTTAGGATGCATATTATATGTCTATTTGTAGCATCAATTACAGATGCAGGCAAGAAGTTCCAACTCGCTAACGTGAAGGATGTAAACTACAGAAAATTGGATTTATCAGTTTGGCAGTGGAAGTTCTTGAACTATTGGTAATTCACATAATTAAAAAAGATAATGTTAAATATCACCAAAAGTATGGAGTTAAGTAAATGATCTAAATTATTTATATATATATCAGTACTAATATGGTTATTTTTTCGTTTTATAGAAAAAGTAAATTATGAAACCAATAAAAGTACTTGAATTATCAGAGGATGATCGCCTCAAATTAGAGAAAGGCTATCATAAAGGGCCTACTCATTGTTTTCGTATCAGATGCAAATCCATATTGCTGAAGTCAGAAGGTAAATCAGCTCCCCAAATAGCAGAAATGCTTGAGGTGACTGTACCTACTGTCTACGCATGGGTAAAACGTTATGAAGAAAATGGAATCAAAGGTTTGGAGACACGTCCTGGTCAGGGTCGAAAGCCTATTATGGATTGTTCTGATGAAGAAGCAGTCCGCAAGGCAATTGAGGAAGACCGTCAAAGCGTGTCCAAAGCACGTGAGGCATGGCAGAATGCGACTGGTAAAGAAGCCAGTGACATTACTTTCAAACGTTTTTTAGAAACATTGGTGCAAGATATAAGCGTATAAGAAAACGCCCAAGGGGGAAACCCTCACCGCAGCTCTACGCATACATCTGATATTTATTCGCTGCCACCGAATAAAAACGCTGAATTTTATTTTGTGCCATCGAATAAAAATCATATCTTTGTATGAAAAAGCAGAGTATGGATAAAGAAATATTTAGAACGATAATATCTGAGAATCAAGAATATATAGGAAGCATACCGTTGGTGGAGCGTCCTCTTGACTTGGAAGAGTATGGCAACTATGTGTTTGTGGGTGTAAGACAGGCAGGAAAGTCCTACTTGTTGTATCAGCGTGTGCAGCAATTATTGGCAGAAGGAAAGCTGTTGGAGGACATTGTTTATGTCAATTTCGACGACGAGCGTCTGCAAGGGATGGCAGCTACCGACTTAGACCTTATACTTCAGGCTTATCACAGCATGTATAGCGGTCAGCCGATATTCTTCTTCGACGAGATACAGAATGTGGACGGTTGGGCTAACTTTGCTCGCCGTCTTGCCAACTTGAAGTATCGTGTTTATGTTACGGGAAGCAATGCCAAGATGCTGAGCCGTGACATAGAGACCGTTTTGGGAGGCAGGTATCTTAGTGTGAATGTCTTTCCGTATAGCTTTAGTGAATATCTTACGGCTGTCGGTGTAAACATTGCAGGAGGATGGCAGTATGGCAGAAAGGCTAATGAGTTGCAGCGTCATTTCAGAACTTACTTTGAATGGGGAGGTTTCCCGGAATTGGTCAACTTCCGTGAGAAACGCATCTGGCTCAACAGTTTGTACAACCGCATATTCTTCAACGACCTCATTGTACGCCATAAGATAAAGAATGAGGATGCGCTGCGTTTGTGTGTGCGTCGTTTGGCAGAAAGCGTGATGCAACCTTGCTCGTTGAACAGATTGAGCAATTTGGTTAAGTCGACTGGCGTTCCATGCAGTGCGTCAACCATTATGGAGTATGTGAGATATTTGCAGGAGTCTTGTCTGTTGATATCATTGGACAACTATGCCTCTAAATTCACAGAAAAAGAAACGGTGAAGAAGCACTATTTTGTTGACAACGGATTGTTGCACCTCTTCATCAACAACCCTGATACTCTATTATTGGAAAACCTATGTGCCATAACATTATATAAGAAGTATGGTAGTGGCATCTATTATTTCAACCGCAATATTGAAGTTGACTTCTATGTGCCAGACGAGGGTCTGGCTGTTCAGGCTAGTTATAGAATGAGTGACGAGTCAACATTGGAACGTGAGATAAAAGCCTTGGTAGCCATAAACACTTTATATCCTCTGAAAAGGGCAATAATTGTAACATACGAAGACGAAGAAGTGATGGAGCGTGATGGGTTGAAAATAGAGATTGTGCCTGTTTGGAAATGGGTGCTGAATGGTGAGAAACAATTAAAATAAACATATTTCATTGCACCGCCCAAGTATATATAATATAAATGCTCAAGTATATACAATATACATACCCAAGTATATTGATATTACTTTGTCGGGCATATTGTTTGGGCTGGTGTGGACGCTTAAATTGTATTGTATGCTTGCTTTAAATCAATTAAAACGATGAAAAATGAATGTTTTTGATTGATTGTTTGCGCAAACAGCGAAAACTTCATACCTTTGCATCGTCAAAAGGTTAATAGATTGTTTAGGTTAGTAGTAATAGATTTAGGTTTTTAGTTATTAGGTTTAAGGTAAATTGAACGATTGTTTAACAGGTAACTATGAGGGCTCGTGAGAATCTTCATTAATTACGAAATTTTTTTTTAGTTAAACATAATGCTGCGGCACAACTCGTTGAGAGCTGTGCCGCATTTTTTATGGCTATTTCTTCTTAGGTGTTTTCGTCAGTTTATACGCCACATGCATCATCATATAGTTTGGTATGGTGTTGCGCCATACTTCGGTGCGTCCTTGCGCATTAACCGTATATGTTGTATTGGACAGTTGGTGCAGAAGGTCGAAACCTTCGGCTGTCAGAGTGAGTCGTCCCTTGCAGAAGGAGCGTGTGAGCGAGGCGTTCCATACGAGGTCGTCGGTGTTCATCGACTTGTCGCCGTAGCCACGACGAGAGTATTGCTTTAGGTCGGTGGCAAGCTGAATGCCGAGCGGCAACTTATAGGAAAGCGTCATGCCGTAGTTGTAGTCGTAGGCGTTGAGCGTCTGGAAGTTGTCGCGGTTGCTTGTAGAGTTGCGCCATTGTGCATCGGCAACGAGAGCCAGGCTCAAGTCGCCCTTTTGGAACGACAGCTTCAGATAGTCGCGAAGTATTGAAGTGTAGACACGACTCAATACGGAGACTGCGTTGTTGATGTCGGCATCGTAGGCTATGTCGAAGTCGGTACTCTTGGTGTAGTCGAGCGAGAGGCGTGTCTCTATGCCAAACAGTCCCTTCTTGTCGAGTTTGCCAGAATAGACAACATAGGGATTGAGGGTCCAGTTGCCCGAATGCACGTTGTCGCTCATATAGGCGTAAGCACCTGTTTGCGTATTATAGGTGGTGCGTGTGCCTATCATGTCGGTATATACCGAGCCGTTGACGGCAATCGACAGACTGCTCTTGTTATTGAAGATGAAGCTAACATAACTATTGATGTTATGCGTTACGGATGTCTTCAGATTAGGGTTGTTGACGCGGCGTGCAAGCGGATTGATGTCGTTGTCGATAGGCATAAGCGACTCCATGCCGGGTTGGCTACTGCTAAGGCTATAGCTGGCATTTACTTCAAACTTATCGTTCCACTTGTTGAAGTACAGCGAAGGTTCCACAAGCCACTTGCGGCGAACAGCCGTTGTGTCGACCGAGGCACAGCGGTAGTTGATGCGCTCGCGCACAAGACGGTAGGGCAGACTCAACGAGAAGTAAGTGTTGTTATGGTTGTACCGCAGAGTAGGCTCACCTTTATACTGACGTGTCAGCAAGCGGTAAGTCTTGCTATTCGGCATGTCGAGAGCAAGGAGCAGGGAGTCGCGGGTTGATGGCAAGCGGTCGAGCTGCTGCTGGTCGAAACGGTTGTATAAGCCGCCAAGACGCTCAAGACGATAGTTTAGCAGGTTGGTAGAAATCATGTTCTGGTTATATTTCTGGCTCAAACTTACCTTCCAATTGTTCAGCATAATACCATATTCTACGACTGCACCATAGTTGTAGGAATTGTTGTGGCTGTCGGCATAGACACGGCGCAGGTCGTTCTTGTTCTCGCGCAGATACTCGTTGTTAGAAAGGCTGAAACTGTCCTGAGGCTTGTTGGATGTGTAGCTGCCGTTCAGATTGAAGCCAAGCATGTCGCCCCAGGGCAGGACAAATCCAAACATAAGGTTCTCGTTGACTGATGTTGTGTGAAACTTTGTAAGGCTTATTGTCTGCGAGCGGTTGGTGGGGGTATCTGCTGTCATATTATCTTCCGAATCGAATGTGGAACGCTCTGAAGAGGAATTGTTGGTGCCGTCGCCATAATTGAACGATGTTGACGACTGCAGATAGAACTTACTCTCATCGGTATAGGTTATCTGATTGTTAGCATTCAGGCGAAATTCCTTCTGCATGGAGGTTGAGCTGGAACGGTTGAAGATGTTGCCTGCCGAGGCAAACTGTTCGCTTGAAGAGCGTGTGATGTCGGTAACATCGTTCCATGAAGCTATGGCATCGAATTGCTCGCGCAAGCTGCCTGCCTTGTTCTGTGTGCTGAGACTTGCGCCCACCTGCTTGGTGACGGTCTGACCTTGCGGACTGTTCGACGGACTCCAGTCGCCTTCTCTTCCTGGACTGCGATTCTCATTGACGTTGTTTACATTGCCAAAGACGGAGAAACGGGTGCGGTCGTCGTAGTAAAGTCCGAAGAGACGCGCCATGTAGCGTTGGCGTGTGCCTCCTGCCACTTCGGCATTCGATATGTATCCACGGTTGTACTCACGCTTCAGCTCCACATCCATCACGTAGTCTTTCTTCTCAACCTCTGTGCCGACAAGCCGGCTCTTCTCGGTTGACTTATGATAAACCTTAAGGTCTTGCACAGTATAGTGAGGCAGATTGTCGAGCATAATCTTGTTGTTGCCCTTGAAGAAGTCTTTGCCGTTGAGTGTGAGGTAGTCTATCTTCTTGCCATTCACATAGATGTCGCCATTGCTCTTTATCTCAGCTCCAGGCAACTGGCGCACGAGGGCGTCGAGCATAGAGCCGTCGGGTACGTTGAAGGCGCTGGCATTATACACGAGTGTGTCGCCACGATAGGTGAACTTCACCTTGGTGCCCGTAACCACCACTCCGTCCAAGTCCACCTCTTTATATATGTCGCTTTGGGCGAGTTTCTTCAGGTTAAGGTCGGGCATCTTGAAGCCGCGGTTGCGTGCCACGCGCTTAATCTCGTAGTCTTGACAGTTGGAAGCATAGCCCTCACACTCTGCCTTTACGATGTATTTTTCGGGCTTAGCCTCCACCTCAAAGCGCGCATAATAGTCGTTCTGCCTTCCTCTACAGATGGTTGTGTCTACAATCGTGCTGTCACGTCGCATCAAGGTTACGCGAGCCTTGAGCCTCACACCCGTAAACGAGTCCTTGACAATCTGTCCCAGCATTACAGTACGCTTGGGCTTGTCGGTCTTGGCGTTTTGTGCCGCTCCTCCTATTACGTTGAATAGGAGGAGAAGCAATAACGGTAAAAGATACTTTGTTTTCATAAGTAAGAAAGATTATTTGGATGTTTCTACTGTTTCCTTAAACCCTCGTGCACCATCTTCACAAATCCTCCATTGGTCAAAATGTCCTTGACATCGTGCTGGCCTATGCGCAGACGATACTCTATGATTCCGCCTTTGTGATGGAATGGAGCGGTAGAGAGATAACGCCAGGCGTCATTATGCAGAACATTGTCCACCCATGTGGTACTGTCGTTTTGCTGGCACAATAATGGTATCTTGCGGCTTTCCTCCCACAACAATCCTTTGAGCGGAATGTTTGAGGCTGAGCCATAGCCGTCGAGACGCAATATATAGAGACACTTGCCCTCGTTCCACACGCTAAGCGTAGCATCAACAACCGAACAGCTCGAAAGACACTCAAGCACATAGTCGCCCTCTTCCTTAGCCTCCTTGCGGCTCATGGCAAACTCTATAGGCTGGTTGCTCTTGTCTGCCCTGATGCGTATAGGATTCTTTTCCATGCACAAAGGGTCTTCGTCCGACCAACCATAGATAGTCTCGCCGAAGTTCTTGGCTACTTCTATGTTCCAGCCATTCTGCGAAGTCAATTCCCAGTTGTTGCGGTCCATATAGATGCCATTGTGCGTATTTTCCAATCTATCGTATTCTCTGTTTTGCTTCTGCATCTGTATGCCTATCATCACAAACATAATGAAGCCTAACGTCATCGCAACAATCCAAATACCGGTAAGCATTGCAACAATGCCGGTTTGCATTGGCTTGGGTTCCGACTTGAACAAGCGGAAGACAAAGAGCAATGGCAAAAGCATCACGATGAAACAACACAGAGCCGACACTATCATATAGCCTTCCAGGTAAGGCAAAGATGCCAAAACACTCAGGGTAATCTCGTCGTTGGTGAAAAGTCGTACAAACGGATCGCCTATCACGGAATATGCTATAGAGAAGAGGAGATAAGCAAGGGCAAAGGCTGTCATTACAGAGAAGAAGCTAAGCGCAGCTATCTTTATGCAGAACTTCAGAATCTCGGCTATTCTTGACAATACATTGCCCCCTTTGCCACGCTTTGTGCTTGGCTTTACCTGCTCCTCAGCCTCGGCAATGATAGCCTTGCTTATCGACTCGGGCGTAACCTCCTTGCCCGTCATGCAGAGTCGCTCCTCGGTTGTTCGTGCTACAGGAGCCACAAGCCACAGAGCTATATATATAATTATAGGTATGGTGAAAAGCAGACCGAATAAAGGACGGAGGAAAAAATAACGCAATGTCTGGTTGAGGGCAAATGCCGCCATAAGAAAGAGTACTATGCCTACTCGCCATACCACTATGTCGCCACCACCACAATAATGACACAATCCGGAGATAACACCTCCGCCTATCTTGTCCTTACCGTCGCGATAGAAACGATGGGTGCTCACGTGATGCATCACACGGTCAATCCATTTGCTGCCAACAGTTTCTTCTGCAGTTGTGTTGCTGTCGGTATTGTAGGAAGAGTGGGAATCGTTATCGCTCTGACCGTTGCCCTCGTTGACTGCTTCTGCATTAGAAGCCTCTTCTGTAGTAGGATCGGCAGTCTCCCCTTCCACGCTGTCCATTTCGTCGGGATTGCCAATGCTGCTGATAATCTGCTTCACGGCATTGATATCAATTGCAGTCATACCACTTTCCTTCAAGTTCCACAGATGTTCTGCCACACGATGCTCTATGTCGTCAAATATCTCGTCGCCACCATCGCACTTGGCAAAATAGCTGCGCATGTTGTCGAGATAGTTCTCAAGAAGTGTGCAAGCGTCCTCGTCGATGGCGTAGAGCGTACCGAAGAGGTTTATGTTGATGTTCTTCTTCATAATTAAATTCGGATTTTATGGGTTATTCTTTTGGTTCTATGTTCTTCAATACTGTTACGGTGTGGGCTATCTCTTGCCAAGCCTTGTCGAGTTCGCTAAGCGTAGCCTCACCATCAGGTGTAAGAGAATAGTATTTGCGTGGAGGGCCCTGTGTAGACTCCTGCCACTCATAGCCAAGCAAGCCGTCCTTCTTAAGACGTGTCAGAAGCGGATAGAGCGTACCTTCAACCACTATCAGTTCAGCCTCCTTCAAGTTTGCTATGATATCGCTGGCATAGGCTGCACGATGGCGCAGCAACAGCATTATGCAATACTCAAGCATTCCCTTACGCATCTGCGATTTAGCGTTGTCTATATTCATTGCTTTAGGTTTTAAATGCGTTAGTATATGTTTTCGATTGCAAATATATGCATAATATAAGTACTATGCAATACATAGTACTGTAAAATGTCGATATATGGTAATTCTTTAACCTTTGTTTGCAATGCTACTCTCAACAAAAGAATTTAATTTGAGCATTGTTAGAAAATCATTTGACTTTTGTTGATTGTCGGCGTTTTTGTTGTATCTTTGTCATTAGTATAAAATAAAACAAACTATTAGGTTATGACAAAGAAAGAACTCTATACGCGTGTACTCTCTTTTTTTCGCGAACTTCATCCCGAGGTGACCACCGAGCTTGAGTTTGGCTCGGTGTTTCAGTTGCTTGTTGCTGTTGTGCTAAGTGCTCAATGTACTGACAAGCGTGTCAATCAGGTTACGCCCGAATTGTTTGCTCATTATCCAGATGCACAGGCTATGGCTGAGGCTGATGAGTCTGAAATTTATGAATATGTAAAGAGCGTGAGCTATCCAAATGCCAAGGCTCGCCACCTTGTTGAACTCTCGCGTATGCTTGTTGATGAATATGGTGGCGAGGTACCTAACGACTTTGATGCATTGCTGCGTCTGCCGGGTGTAGGTCGTAAGACTGCCAATGTTATGCAGGCTGTAGCATTCGGTCAGTCGGCAATGCCAGTTGATACGCATGTGTATAGGGTAAGTCATCGTTTGGGACTGGTGCCGAGTACTGCCGATACTCCGCTGAAGGTAGAGAAGATGCTGGTAAAGCATATTCCTGCCGAAGACTTGGCACGTGCTCATCATTGGCTGTTGCTGCACGGACGCTATGTGTGCACATCGCGCAAGCCACATTGCGACAAATGCGAACTGAGCAATATCTGCCCTAAAAAGATTGAGAACTCGAAACTACAATAGTCCTAATACACTACCTGACCTATGAACACCCAAATGTATCCGTTTCTGCGTATTGCCATAGTGCTGGTTGCCGGCATTATGGTTGGTGACATGCTGTATGGGCATGTGCCGGTTAGAGTGGTGCTTTGGGCGCTTGCGGTATTGGTGTGCGCTACTATTGTGGCGTATAATAAGTCGGGCAATCCTCTTATGACAACGTCATTGCTTATGCTTGATGTTTTTGTGTTGGGTATGTGGAATGTCGGTAGGGTAGAGCAGCGGTTGGACGTGCCTCTCAATGGGGAGGAGGAGACGATAGAAGCTGTTGTTGCCGAACGTCCCGTTGTAGGGTTGCGTACAATAAGATGTATGCTGATTGTGGCAGACGGGCGACTTACTGGACGGCGTATAAGTGCTTACTTTCATAAGGATAGTATGGCAGAAGATGCGCAACAGTTGGCTGTGGGCGATGGCGTTCGAGTTGTTTCGCGACTGAAGGCTATTACCAATAGTGAACGACGACAGAATGGGCATTTCGATAATGTGCGTTATCAGCATGTGCATGGCATCGTCGCGAGTACATATATAAATAAAGGTGGCTGGAAAAGGTGTCGTGTCAGCATGCGTAAGCTTGGCTTAATGCTTCGGGTTCTTATCGGGATGCGTTCGGGTCGCGACCGCTTGTTGTCGCAATGTAATTTGCATAATATGTCGGAGTCGGCATACGCCGTTGTAGCAGCAATGACAATGGGCGACCGTAGTGGGCTGACACGTGAATTGCGCCAATCGTATGCCGCCTCGGGTGCGTCGCATGTACTTGCTCTTTCGGGTTTGCATCTTGGTGTTATATACGGTTTGCTGTCGTTATTGTTCGTACATCATCGCATGCGTGTGTTGGGACAGGTGCTTGCTATGGTTGTCATATGGGCTTATGCGACTCTTGTCGGTATGCCGCCGAGTGTGTTGCGTTCGGCAACAATGCTCACCATTTTTGCATTCGTGGTTTTGACGGGTCGCCGACAGGTATCGCTAAATACACTTGCCTTTGCTGCTGTGGTGCAGTTGGCGATAAATCCGTTGGGTCTTTGGGATGTCGGATTCCAGATGTCGTTTCTTGCTGTGCTTGGCATCGTGATGTTGAACTTGCGGCTACGCGATGTTGCAACGCCAATATGGCTTAGTCGTTGGCGCGTGATAAGGTGGATGTGGTCGCTTGTTAAGGTTTCGTTGGCGGCACAGATAGCCGTAGCTCCGTTGTCGATGTATTATTTCGGAACATTTCCGTGCTATTTCCTGCTAACCAATTTGATAGCCGTTCCGTTGGCTATGCTCATTCTCTACTCTTCTGTAGTAATGTATTTATTAGTTTTTTGGGTATGGATGCAGGGGATAGTAGCCAAGTGTATAGGATGGATGGCAACGCTTATGAACACGTCGCTTGGATTTATAGCCTCCCTGCCAGGCGCCTGTATGTATGGCATACATATAAACGCGAGGCAGGTGTGGCTGATGTATGCGCTACTGCTGGTAGCGTATTTAATGTCGTTTTATATAGAACGCAGGAACATAACTACTGCGTCGCGGTCGGCTTTGGACAAGTTGTAGAACTTCAATGCTGCGTTGTAGGCATGCGAGTTCTTTGAGTAAGCGTGCCACATGATGGCTTCTATCTCGTTGCGAGCACGACAGTCGTGCAGACGTTCTGTACCCGAACCGTTGACACCGGCAAGTCCGCGACCCCACAATGGTGTAGTGCGACACCATGAACCATGAATGTCGTTGATCATGTAGAGCTTGTGCTGCATCATGTCTGAGTAAGGATAGATGGTCTGGTTGGCGTAGCGTGGCAACTTCTTGTCGGCAATCATATTTGGAGTCCAGTAGTTGTCGGAGCCTGTCTTCCATGACGGGCGGTGGCAGCTGGCGCAACCAATCTCGTTAAACACCTTCTTGCCCTGCTGAACGCGAGCATTGTTGAGGTTGCGTGCACGTGGAATGGCCAAGCCACGATGCCATACCATAAAGTCGTAGAACTTGTCAGCCGACATCTCCGGCTTAAAGTTGTGCCATTCGTTGTCAAACTGGTTGGTACTCGGCTTAAGCAGATTCTCAACCTTAGTAGCTATCTTGTCGTCGGTATCAGCCCAGAATGGCGACGTCGGGTCTTTCTTTATCTTCTCTATCACCTCCTTGTCGGCAGCCATTGCTGCCGCCCAAGCATCTGTAGTGTAGAGCTTCGGACGGTCGGGACGTGTAACGTTGGTGATATTCCATATAGCGTTAGCACCAGGTCCGTCTTGAAGTGTAGCACGTGTCAAGGCATATGTGAAACGCTTAATCATCTTCTTGCCTTCCTCGCCATTGGCATACTTACCAGCACCTATTGTTGCTGTATACCATGCGCCGGCGGCAAAGTCATTGGCATTGGCATCCCAGAAGTTGGGGTTAACGTATTCGCTCACATCAGCCACCTTTGCAACATTCTTATAATAATTGGCAGTAGAGGCATACTGAGCCTTGAGGTCGTCCTCGGTAATAGCATCGAGCAGACCAGTACCCATCACACCGATGGTCGACTCCATACGAACTGCTACAGCCTTGTTGCCCGTGTCGTAGGGATTGGGGCTTGTACGGAATGCCGAACGCGGAATTGTCACTTCAGGATATATCAGCGAATATTTCTCGCCATCGGGAAACTGCATTGGCAATCCGCTCTCCATTGCTGTCACCTCATGCCATTGGAGATTAACCTGACTTTCGTCGATAGGAGCCTTGAAAGGCTCTGTTGCTTGTGTCTGTGGCATGCCAGTCACTTCAGCCACATAACCACCATCGTTGCTGTTGGCTCCGTCTGTAGGATGATATACGGCGAGCAGATAGCCGTTGCCGTTGCTATACTGTGTGGTGTAGGAGTCCATACGTCTGCCATGTCCGTAGTTGGGATGGCAATCGAGACAAGAACGGCGTACTGAAGCAGGACCAAGACCGCCAAAGCCTGATGCTGCAGAAGTGAACTGACGCTCAAAGAACTTCTCGCCCGCGTGGAAGTTGTCGATAAGTCCCTGCTCAGTTACAGCAGGAGCCTCATCCTCATAGCAGCCGGAAGTAACATTGTCGGTGGTGCCAAGCTCGCCGCCTGGATACCATTCATCCTTAGAGAAGTTGCCTACTGCCTGACCTACATACTTACCGTCAGACTCGATAGGGTCGGAGCCATTTCCGCCAGGTGTAGGATCATCGTCAGAACATGATACCATTGAAAGCGATAAGCACATAGCCAGCGATCCGAAGAGGTAAATTTTCTTATTCATAATGTATTTAGATAATTTTGTTGTTCAAACGTAATAGGTGGGTATGACATTACCTGCCATACCCACGCAAGTATTTAATACTGATATGTGTTAGATAGCGTCCTGCTTGTTAATCCATGAACCAGCATTGTTAATCTCCTCGTCGAGAGCAGATACTGCATCGATGCAATCCTTAACGCGCTGTGCTCCCGGCTCCTCAACAAACGATTTACCGCTGTTCTTGGCTGTCTCAAGTGTCTGGATAGCTACGTTGAGAGCATTGACAAGGTTGTCATAGCCTGAGTAGTTCATCTTCTTCAGAAGGCTCAACATAGAATTCTCGGCAGGTGTTGTGGCATTGATGTCGCGTGTGCCATAGAGAGAGTTCTTGATTGAATAGATGTTGTCCTGATAGTCGATGAACGAACGGTGGCTGTAGGGTGACTCTATATAGTCGATAGACTCCTTCTCGCCATCCTCTGTTGTGCCACCTTGACCGGTGGCAACACGATAAGCCTGACCCAATTTCTGGTCGGCCACCTCAGCACAGATGTTTGAGCAACCGCCTACGAAAATCTGATTCATAGTGCCCTGCCATGACTGATAGCCTGTTGTAGACGACGGAGAAAGCAAGTTTTGGCCAAAGCACATTGTGCCATTGTATGCAAGACCATTGTAGCGGAGTGTGCTGAACACGTAGCTACCCTCGCCGCTGAGGATTGCCTTTGTCTCGTTGCTTGCTGCGCTACCCATCCATGTGAACTCAAGAAGAGCTGTGATGTTGCGTACGTCGGCAGCTACAGCCTGAAGGAAGGCAAGCTCGTCTATACCCCTTACTGATTTCACGCCCTCGTCGGTATCATTAGCCTTGAGAGCCTCAACAGTACGATGTGCACCATTGCGGAAGAGCACGAACTCCATACCATGGAAACCAAGTACCGACTGGAACTCTGTGTTGTGCTCAGAAACAAACTTGGCAGGGTTCTCGCTCTTGAAACCTGCGATAAGGGTCTCGTTCTTGAGTGCCTTCTCAAGCTCGTCACGGTCGAGTGGCCATGAGTCGATATGTGGGTCAAGCTCGTTGTCTGTTGCCGAACCGAAGAGGAATGCCTCGCTGCGCTCCCACTCACGACGTGTGTTCTTGAATGCTTCGCATGCTGCATTAATCTCGTTCTGTGTCATTGTGCCTGCTTCGGCTGACTTATAGAGGGTCTGTGCTGCGCTATAGAGTGTGCGTGCGTTAGAGGCAAGAGCCTGGTATGTAGGATAAACTACAGCCTGCACGTAGTTCTTTGTCACCTTCTGCATCTCCTTGTCTGAGCTGCTTATTGATGTTGTGGCCTGGCCAACATCAGGAAGGTCGAATTCCCCGTTGCCGCCATTGTCGCTGCTACAAGCTGTAAATCCGATTGTCATGGCTCCAAGAAGGAACGCCATTACGAAATTCTGAATCTTTTTCATCTTTTTTACTACTATTGATTATTACTATTGGTTATCCGTTTTTTTAGAGGAACTGTCCTTGATAAGCTACACCGATGTTTAATGCTGGCTCATCGTTATACTGCGATTTGAGCTTGCGGTAGCTGTATTCAGCCTTTACGCAAATCTGTGGCAGGGGGTAATAGTTAAGGCCACCGGCGAAAATCTTCTTGCTTGTATATTCTTTCGAACTGCCAATGCATGAGTTGTAATACTCAAAATGACCGAACACATAAAGCTTCTGTCTGTCGGCACGCAGTTTGGCAATCTGTGAGAAGATGTCGTAACCAACCTCAATGCTTGTGGCTATTGCATGTGAACCGAACACCTGGTTGCTTTCATACGGCTTCACATACTGAGTGCCAGGCTTGCGTATTGCGCTGATGGTTTTAGCATCGCTCACATATCCATAGTCGGCATTGCCACGTGCCACCCAATTGTGGGCATTGTACGTGAAGTCGAATGCTCCAAGATAGATGTTGCCTTTGATGTTCTTGTTTTTGCCAGTCTCCATGTCGTGAGGTACGGCGTTGTGCATAGACTGTCCGTAGTAGCCGCTCACTCCAAGTCGCAAGCCTGGTATGGTGTAGTTGTCTATACGGGCAGAAAAACCGTACTTGTTGGCAGTCTCAAACTCAAAAGGCTTGGTTGTGCCAGGCTTTATCCACTGGTCGCGTGAGAATTGCCATGCATCCAAACCTGCTACCATCTGTGCTTCGTAACGGAAGTCGCCTATATGGCCCCACAACGACACACCGGTCTGATGCCATGTACATGGCAGAATGGTGTTTTCGCCCTCAGGGCGATATACGGTGAAGAAGTTGAGTGGCTCGTGATAGGCGTTGGTCAGTCCGAACGGTACTACAATATGGCCGGCACGAATGTTCAGAAAACGCCCGAACGACTTCTGAATCCAGAACTGCTCAAGTTCAACCTCACCGCCGCGCTCTTGTTCCTGCTCAAACTCAATGGCCTCTTCTGCTTCGTATTCTATTGCCGAACCGGTACCGCCATGCTCGAATTCAATCTCAGTACCAAGGCTCCAACCCTTACCGAAGTTGTAACCGAGATATATAACGGCATGGGGTATGTCGAAACGTCCATGGCTTGGATCGTTCTTGCGACTGCTTGCCGAACTGTAGCGGTTGCCTGAGTCGCTGTAGAAATTGCGGCTGAATGCAGCTTCACCATAACCGCCGACGCTGAGGCGATTGCCCTTGGCATGCTGCATAACACTGTCGGCTGCTACTGTCTGTGCCTGAATGGCAAGCGGAGAACACATTGCTGCAGCGCAAGCCATAGTAACGATAGTCGTCTTCATAATTCTCTTGTTTTTTAATGATTTTTTGCGATTGCAAAGGTATTATGAATAAAAAAGGTGAGCAATACCTAAATTTTAGTAAATAAAAAATTCAAAATACCTACATATAGTGATTGTCTGTTTCGTCGTTTTTTTATTATTTTGCACCTGTTATATAATATAATGTATAGCATGGCTGTTTTACAATAATCGTACAGCCATAATCTTTAGGTAAAAAAGATACACAGGTAATAAGCAGACAAATATGAAGCAACAGAAAATGTATGAGCCCGAGGACAAGATGATTTCTCTTATCAGGGACAACTACAACCTTCTGCAGAGCCTTGGCAGCTTCGGCATCAGCCTTGGTTTTGGCGACAAGACAGTAAGTCAGGTGTGCGAAGAACAGCATGTAGACACATATACATTCCTTGCGGTGGTGAACTTTACAATTAATGGTTACCGCGATTTTGATGATGCATCGCGATTGTCGATGCCAACTCTGTTGCAGTATCTTAAGGCAAGTCATGCCTATTATATTGACTTCCAGCTGCCGTTTATACGCAAGGAACTTGCCGAAGCGCTCGACGAAAATGACAATCTGGCACGTCTCATAATGAAACTGTATGACGAATATGCGCGTTCCATAACCACACACATGCGCCATGAGGAGCAAGTGGTCTATCCTTATGTTGAGGCTCTGCTTGAAGGCAAGCCTGTTGGCGGCTTCGAGATAGACATGTATTCGAAGCATCATAGTCAGGAGAGTACCAAACTACGTGAGTTGAAGAGTATCATCATTAAATATCTGCCCAGCGACGGATTGCACAACAACCAGCTTTCGGCCACATTATATGATATATATAATAATGAGGAATGGCTTGCGTTGCATGCCCAGGTAGAGGAACAGATATTCATTCCTGCTGTACGACGTCTTGAGCATAAGTCGAAGCAGAATGATGTGACGGCTAAAATTTCAGATATGATCAGTCGAAACCAGGAAGGCTCAGAGGCTCTTGGCGAACGTGAGAAGGATGTAATTGTAGCCTTGGTGCAGGGAATGACCAACAAGGAAATAGCCGACCATCTGTGTATATCGGTAAATACAGTCATAACTCATCGACGTAACATTGCGCGTAAGTTGCAGATACACAGCCCGGCAGGACTGACCATTTATGCAATAGTTAATAACTTGGTTGATATTTCTTCTGTGAAGTTGTAAAATTGTAGTACAATTAACAAGATTTAAGGCGGAAAATTTTTCCGCTTTTTTTATTGTTTGTGTATATAGGTATCGTTTTTTTGTAGTATCTTTGCAGTCGTTTCCAAGACATAAAACGAATAACTTTTATTTTTCGGAATTAAAGAAAGTTTTCCAAAACGGAAAACTTTTGCTCTTCGAAAAAATCAAAAGTTTTCCCAAAAGTGTAACTTGGGCAATCACTATGACTTGATAAGATTGACTTAAAAAACTATATATAACAATGAAAGATTTTATAATAACCAAGCGCGACGGATCGCAAGACCGTTTCTCTTTAGATAAGATAATGAACGCTATTATCAAGGCGTTTCAGTCGGTAGATGAACCAGTTGACTTGAGTGCTATCTCTAAGATACTCAGTCACTTGAATATAAGCGAGGGCATCACTGTAGAGGATATTCAGAACCAGGTGGAAGAGGCTCTTATGCGCGAGAATTATTATAAAGTCGCCAAGTCGTTTATGCTCTATCGCCAGCGTCACAATGAAGATCGCGAGACTCTCGAGAAGTTGAAGTTCCTGACAGATTATTGCAAAGCATCGAATGCTGCAACAGGTTCGAAGTTTGACGCAAATGCAAACGTGGAGCACAAAAACATTGCCACACTTATCGGCGAACTTCCCAAGTCAGGCTTTATTCGCTTGAACCGTCGCATGCTTGTCGACCGTATCAAGCAGATGTACGGCAAAGAACTCGCCAATGAGTATATCGACAAGCTCACACATCACTTTATATATAAGAACGACGAGACATCGCTTGCCAACTATTGTGCGTCAATAACAATGTATCCGTGGCTTGTCAACGGTACAGGCCCTATCGGTGGCAACTCTACAGCACCTACAAACATCAAGTCGTTCTGTGGCGGATTCGTCAATATGGTGTTCATGGTATCGAGCATGTTGAGCGGTGCTTGTGCTACACCTGAATTCTTGATGTACTTCAACTACTTCATTGGTAAGGAGTATGGTCTTGATTACTGGAAGGAACCAGACCGCGTCGTTGACCTCTCACTTAAACAGCGTACCATCGATAAGGTGATAACCGACTGCTTCGAGCAGATTGTTTACTCAATCAACCAGCCTACTGGTGCTCGCAACTATCAGGCTGTGTTCTGGAATGTGGCTTATTATGACCAGCCATACTTTGAAAGTCTCTTTGGCGAATTTGTCTTCCCGGACGGTTCAAGACCTGATTGGGCGGGACTTTCATGGTTGCAGAAGCGCTTCATGAAGTGGTTTAACAAGGAGCGTACGAAGGCTGTGCTCACATTCCCGGTTGAAACAATGGCGTTGCTCACCAAGGATGGTGATGTAATAGATAAGGAGTGGGGCGATTTTACAGCCGAGATGTACTCTGAGGGACACTCGTTCTTCACATATATGAGTGACAATGCCGACTCGCTGAGTTCATGCTGCCGCTTGCGCAACGAGATTCAGGACAACGGCTTCAGCTATACACTCGGTGCCGGTGGCGTGTCTACTGGTTCGAAGAGCGTGCTCACCATCAACCTCAACCGTTGCATACAGTATGCTGTAAAGAACGGTCTTGACTATGCCGAATACCTTTCGGAGGTTATCGATCTCTGCCATAAGGTGCAGTTGGCATACAACGAGAACCTCAAGGATTTGCAGAAGCAGGGTATGTTGCCGCTGTTTGATGCCGGCTACATCAATATGAGACGTCAGTATCTAACGATTGGCGTCAACGGACTTGTTGAAGCAGCAGAGTTCATGGGACTTCAGATCAACGACAATCCCGACTATCTGCACTTCGTACAGAAGGTGCTTGGACTCGTTGAAAAGTACAACAAGCAGTATCGCTCGAAGGAGGTTATGTTCAACTGCGAGATGATTCCAGCCGAGAATGTGGGCGTTAAGCATGCCAAGTGGGACCGTGAGGACGGCTATTTCGTACCGCGCGACTGCTACAACAGCTACTTCTATGTAGTAGAGGACGACTCGCTCAACATCGTTGACAAGTTCAAGTTGCACGGCGCTCCATACATCGAGCACCTCACAGGTGGTTCGGCTCTGCATATGAACCTTGAGGAACACCTTTCACAACCGCAGTATCGCCAGTTGCTGCGTATCGCTGCCAAGGAAGGATGCAACTACTTTACATTCAACATTCCTAACACTATCTGCAACGATTGTGGTCATATCGACAAGCGATACCTTAAGGAATGCCCCGTATGTCACAGCAAAAACATCGACTATATGACACGTATCATTGGTTATCTGAAGCGTGTGAGCAACTTCTCGCAGGCTCGTCAGGAGGAGGCCAAGCGTCGTTATTATGCCGAAGTTGACAAGGAGCTGAACGAGGCTTAAGTCAATAATACTGATTATAAACATCCCTTTAAATAAGAATATAGACAATGCTGAATTATCTGAATACAGGAATTGTTTTCCAGGAGATACCCGACGAGGTGACGTTATCTATTAACATCACCGGGTGTCCGTGCCGCTGCCCCGGGTGTCACAGTCAATATCTGTGGGAGAACATAGGCCAACCGCTTACGCCGATGGTTCTCGACCAGTTTATGAAACAGTATGGTGGTGATATAACTTGCATTTGCTTCATGGGCGGCGATGCCGATCCTAAGTATGTAAGCCAGCTTGCGCAGTATCTGCATCGGGAACATGAGAATCTGAAGGTGGCTTGGTATAGCGGTCGACAGCAGTTTCCGAAGAACATACGCAAGCGCGATTTCGACTACATCAAGCTCGGTCCGTATATCGAACATCTTGGTTGTCTGAAGGATCGCACCACCAATCAGCGTCTATACAAGCGTGCTGTAGGCGATGATTTTACCGATATAACATCACGTTTTTGGAAAAAATAATGACTAACGAATTTTGTAAAAAGCCAAGTATAGCAATCGTAGACCCCAACACACTCGCTGTGTTGGGGTTGACTCATTTATTGAAGTCGGTAATGCCGATGATAGAAATCGACGCGTTCGCATCGTTTGCCGAACTTGAGGCAAACCATCCCGAACGTTATTTTCATTACTTTGCCGATATGCGCATTGTGCTTGCCCACATGGGTTTCTTTCAGTCGATGCGCCACAAGACCATTGTACTTGCCAATTCTGCTGTAGACAAAGCGTCGGCTTTGGGTTCGTTTCACACCATTTGTACCAACCAGCCCGAGAAGCAATTGCTTCGCTCCATCCTTATGCTCGAACAGCATGCCCACGCCAATGGTCGTAATTTGCCGCCCGTAGTGCATGCTCACAATGAGAATGCTGTGTCGTTGTCGTCGCGCGAGATTGAAGTGATGTCGCTTGTGGTGAAGGGATATATAAACAAAGAAATCGCTGACCAACTCAATTTGAGTCTGCCGACGATTATATCGCATCGTAAGAACCTTATGTCGAAGCTTGGTCTTCGCAGTGTTTCAGCCCTTACGATTTATGCCGTTATGCACGGATATGTTGATGTGAATGACATCAGAACGCTTTCTCTATAATAGTGCGCACTCCTTTTATTTTGGCGCACTTTGAAATCTTTACTATGCGGTCGGCCGTCTTGCGTTCTACGGCCACGTAGGCATAGCGCTCATATACGTCGATGCGTCCTATCTCGCTGCCTTCCACTCCGCATGTCTTGCACAAATAGCCAAGAATGTCGCCCTTCGATATCTTGTCTTTCTTTCCTTTACCTATATATATGGTCGCCATGCGCGGCAACGGCACACGCTTCTTGCTGTTGTCGTCAAGTTTGTATTCCTCTGTTTTTTCCTTAACGTATTCAGGCAGATGTTCCTCGGGGCCAATCAGCATGAATGCGCGACCCGTTGCATCCCATCGTCCGGTACGTCCTACGCGGTGGATGTATTCGTCTTCGCCCACGGGCAGGTTGTAGTGTACTACGTTTGCTATGTCGGGGATGTCGAGTCCGCGTGCTGCGAGGTCGGTACCGACAAGGATGTTTGCCGAACCATTGGCAAAGCGGTAGATGGCTTCCTCACGTTCGCGTTGCTCCTTGCCTCCGTGGAAGTCGCTGACAACGTATCCCTCGCTGCGCAGGAACTGGCTTACGCGCTCCACTCCGTCACGATAGTTCATGAATACGATGGTCTGCTGATTGCCGAAGCTGCGTAGCAGTGTGTCGAGAGTGCCGAGCTTGTCGCGCTCAGGACATTGTACGGTGTACAGACCTATGCGGTCGGGTGTCTGCTCCTCGTCGGTGAGGTGGTTGATGTTGATGGTGCGCTGCATGCGAACAAACGAAGGCATCTCGTCGGAGTCGGTTGCCGAGAGCAGAATTCGGCGCTCGATGTTGGGCAGACTCTCCAAAGCCTTCTGCATTTCGGCGCGGAATCCCATGCGCAGACACTTGTCAAACTCGTCGAGTACGAGCCAGCGTACGCTCTCGGCGTTGATGTTGAGCTTGTCGATATGGTCGTTGAGTCGGCCTGGAGTGGCGAACACAATCTGGGGCTTGGTGCGCATTATCAGTCGGTGTTCGTCCATTGTGGCGCGACCGCCGTACAGGCAAGCCGAGCGCAGACCGCTGCCCATGCTTTGGAATACCTCGTGCGACTGCAGGGCCAGTTCTCTGCCGGGCACAATCACAACGGCTTGCACTTCGTCGCTGCTTGCGTTGAGGCGCGAAGCGATAGGCAACAGATACGCCAGAGTCTTGCCGCTGCCGGTAGGAGCCAGCACCACCACGTCCTTGTCGGAGTGCAGAATGGCATCTGACGTTTCTTCCTGCATCGCATTAAGGCTGTCGATGCGTAGCTTTTGCAGTATGTTTTCTATGTTCATTGTCTTGTTGTTAATTGTTATTGAATGCTTGTATGCCACCAATGTATGGTGGGTTTACAGCACCGGGGCAAGCAGATGGGCAAACCATCCTACGAATTTCTGCCACGGTGTGCGGAATTTCTTCCACTTCTTTGGGGTGAGCAGGAAGCTCTTTGTCTTGTCGCGGTCGAACATCTTGGACAGTTGTGCGGTGGTGCAGCGGTCGATTATCACGGCATTCTCTTCGTAGTCGAAGCGCAGGCTGCGTGAATTGAGATTGGCGCTACCCACAGTACAGAATCGTCCGTCAACCATTATAATCTTGGTGTGATGAAATCCCGGTTCGTAGATGAACACGTCTACGCCGTGCTTCATCAGTTTGTGTACGTTGTAGAACACGCAGTCGGGTGTAAGCGGAATGTCGCTGTGTGCCGAAACCATCACTTCCACCTTTACGCCTCGCTTCACAGCCCGTCGCAAAGCTTTCTTCAGCGAGTGGTTGAGCGTGAGGTAGGGGTTGACGAGCTTTATGCTGTCCTGCGCATAGTTGATGGCGTTGGTGTAGAATGTTCGTATAATCTTGTTTGATGTGCGCGGTTCGCGGTTGATTATGCCCACCATCTTCTTGCCGGCAGAGCTGCAGGTGTCGGGTTTGAGTCCTTTGAAGTAGTATCCGCCGTGTATTCCGCGGAAGTACTTTGCGCCGTGTATGTTCTGCTTGGCAGTCTTGTTCCATATTCTGAGGAATATGGCTTGCAGCGTGTTCACCTCTTCGCCGTCGATACGGCAGTGCATGTCGCGCCATTCGCCCACCTGCTTGGTGCCGTTGATGTAGTAGTCAGCCACGTTCATACCGCCCGTATAGGCTATCTGTCCGTCGATGACAACAATCTTGCGGTGGTCGCGATGCAGCACGTGATTAATCCACGGAAAGCGTACGGGGTCGAATTCGAATATCTCGATGCCTTTGGAGCGTATGCTCTTGAGGTGGCGTTTCAGCAGCGGTTGGTTGTTTGAGTCGTTGCCGAATCCGTCGAACAGTGCGCGCACTTCCACTCCTTCCTTTGCCTTCTCAGCGAGCAGGTCGAACAGGAGTGAGGCTATTGAGTCGTTGCGGAAGTTGAAGTATTCCAGATGGATGCTGCTTCGTGCCTGTCGTATAGCCTGAAACATGTCGTCGAATTTCTCCTGACCGCTCATAAGCAGAGTCACGCTGTTGTCATCCGAGAACTTCACGCCCTCCTCTTCCAGTTTGTCTACTATGAGCGAGTCGCTTGTTTGGGCCGACACTTCAGCCATTGTGCACAGACAAGCGATAAAAGTAATTATTATTGATTTCAATCTCATTATTATATATATAATATGTGTGCAAAGGTACTACAATTTTTTGTACCTATGTATTGCTATTCCATAAAACATATAGTAAATTGGAGATTTGAAACACTTTTTGCCGTTTGTCATTATTCGTAACGCTCTGTGGGCTTGCCTTGTTTATGACGTTGGCACCCCATCATTCTGCGGTTTGTTTTTGCCCGAAATTCTGTTGTGCTGAAAATGTAGTCCCTTTGGGTTGCAAAAGGAGTCCTTTTGAAGTGCAAAACGAGTCCTTTTGGAGTGTAAAAGGAGTCCTTTTTGAGAGCAAAAGGAGTCCTTTTGGTTTTTGCAGGTTTTACTGTTGGCGATAGATGTATAAAAACAGAAGCGCCTTGAGATCGTAAAGTCATTCTTAGTCAATGCTTTAATGCTTTCAAGGCGCTTGTTTATGTCGTTCTGTCCGAATGCTTCCGGATGGTGCAGGAATGCGTTATTCGGCTGATACGAATTCGTCGAGGAATCGGGTGTCGTTCTCCGAGAACATGCGAAGGTCTGCCACGCGATACTTAAGGTTGGTGATGCGCTCGATGCCGAGACCGAAAGCGTAGCCGGTATAAACCTTGCTGTCGATGCCGCAAGCCTCAAGAACGTTGGGATCTACCATACCGCAACCGAGGATTTCTACCCATCCGGTGTGCTTGCAGAAGCCGCAACCCTTACCGCCACAGATGTGGCACGAGATGTCCATTTCTGCACTTGGCTCGGTGAAGGGGAAGTAGCTTGGGCGCAGACGTATCTTGGTGTCAGGACCGAACAGCTCGCGAGCGAAGGTGAGGAGCACCTGCTTGAGGTCGGTGAACGATACGTTCTTGTCGACATACAGTCCTTCGAGCTGATGGAAGAAGCAGTGTGCGCGTGCCGAGATGGCCTCGTTGCGATACACACGACCCGGGCAGATAACGCGGATAGGCGGCTGCTGGTGCTCCATGATGCGGCTCTGGTCGTTGGATGTATGCGAGCGGAGCAGGATATTCTTAGTTACGTCGTTGGGGTTCTGCTCGATGAAGAACGTGTCCTGCATGTCGCGTGCGGGGTGATCGGCTGCGAAGTTGAGCTTGGTGAACACGTGCAGGTCGTCGTCAATCTCCGGTCCTTCTGCCAGTGTGAATCCCATACGCTGGAATATGTCGATGATTTGGTTCTTGACGATGTTGAGCGGGTGGCGTGTGCCGAGCTGTATGGGGTATGCCGAACGGGTCAGGTCGAAGTCGTCAGCCGACTCTTCTGCCACCTCGTTCTGCTCTTTCAGCTCGTTGATTTTCTGCATTGCGAGCTGCTTCAGCTCGTTAATCTTCATTCCGACAGCCTTTTTCTGGTCGGCAGCCACATTGCGGAAGTCGGCCATGAGAGCCGTAATCTCGCCTTTCTTGCTTAGATATTTCAGTCTGAGCTGTTCAATCTCCTCGGCATTGCTGGCCTTGAGATTGCCCACTTCCTTAAGAAGTTGGTCTATCTTTTCTAAAATCATATATTTGTATTTTATATTTTGCTTTGAAATTCAGTGCAAAGGTAATATTTTTTGACATAATAAAGAACTATATCGAAATAAAGTTGTACTTTTGCCGAAAATTTGAGGGATGTAATTAAGTCCACAATGTAGTATGAAAAAAGGTGTTTTGATTGTTGTGTGTGCCATTGTGGCATGCATGATTTGTTTTTCTTCGGCAGGATGTTCGGACAAGAAGCCTGCGGTGGTGGCCGATTCGGATAGTGTCCATGCTGACAGTATCGAGGCGATGGCCGACACTTTGGACCAGATTATAGCCGAGACTCCCATGCCGAAGGCTGCTGACGAGCTGTTCGACGACTTCTTCTTCAACTTCGCTGCCAACCGTAAGTTGCAGATGAAGCGCATCGTTTTCCCGTTGCCTGTTGTCAATGGCGCTGACACCACATTCGTTCCGAAGAAGCGTTGGAAGATGGAGCATTTCTTTATGCATCAGGATTTCTACACGCTTATTTTCGACAATATGCGTCAGATGAATGTTGTCAAGGACACAACTATCGGTAATGTAGTGGTGGAGCGCATCAATCTGCCGCGTCGGCATGTGCGTCAGTTTGTGTTCCGACGTGTGCGCGGACAGTGGATGATGACGTCTGTGGTCAATACGCGTATGCACAACAGTAAGAATGCGTCGTTCCTGTCGTTCTATCACAAGTTTGTCAACGACACCACGTTCCAGGTGGCAAGCATCAACGACCCGCTTGAGTTTGCAGGTCCTAATCCCGACGACGACTTCGATAGGATGGAAGGAATTCTGGCGCCCGAACAATGGCTGTCGTTTGCACCCGAACTGCCGAATTCTACAATATATAATATCCTCTACGGACAGAAGTATTCGGAGAGCAATCAGAAGATATTCGTCATCCGCGGCATTGCCAACGGTCTGGAGACCGAGCTGACTTTCCGCCGCAAGGGTAGACATTGGAAACTAATGAAACTGATAATGTAATGAAGGACATACTCGATTGCAGCCTTTTGGCGCACAATACGTTCGGCATCGAGGCACGATGCCGTCGCTTTATTGAGTTTGACACTGTAGACGAGGCGCGTCAGGTGGCGGCCATCCTCACCCAGTCGGCCATGCCGTTTATCATCGTCGGCGAGGGCAGTAACCTGCTTCTCACCCGCGACTATGAAGGCATTGTGGTTCATTCGGCCATACGCGACAAGTCGATGGTGATGGCTGACGCTTGCACCGCTAATGCCGACGACGTGTTCGTAAGCTACGGTTCGGGCGTGAAGTGGGACGATGTCGTGGCTGAGAGTGTGGCAAACGGATGGCACGGAGCCGAAAACCTCTCGCTTATTCCGGGTGAAGTGGGAGCCAGTGCCGTACAGAACATAGGCGCTTACGGAGCCGAAGCCAAGGACTTGATATTCGATGTGGAGGCGGTAGAGATAGCTACGGGCAATGTGGTGCGTCTGTTCAATGTCGACTGCGAGTATGCTTATCGTCAGAGCCGATTCAAGCACGAGTGGAAGAACAAGTTTCTCATTACGCATGTCACCTATCGCTTCTCGCGTACTTTCACTCCCGACCTCGACTACGGCAACATCCGCCATTCGCTCCAGAGCAAGGGCATAACAACGCCCACAGCCGAAGAGCTGCGCCAGACCATCATCGAGATACGTCAGGCAAAGCTGCCCGACCCTAAGGTTATGGGCAATGCAGGCAGCTTCTTCATGAATCCCGTGGTGGACCGCGACGTCTACGAGCGCCTTGCAGCACAATACGAGGGTATGCCGCATTATGTAGTTGACGAGGAGCATATCAAGATTCCTGCCGGATGGATGATTGAGCAGTGCGGATGGAAGGGCCGTTCGCTCGGTAGGGCAGGGGTTCACGACCGTCAGGCCCTCGTGCTTGTAAATCGTGGCGGAGCTACAGGCAACGAGGTTGTGGCTCTGTATGAGCAGATAATAAAGGACGTGAAGGCCAAGTTCGGAATCGAAATACATCCCGAGGTGAACGTCATATAAAGGAAAAGTGAAAAGGGAAAAGTGAAAAATCAATGTGCCTGTATGCGCTGTGCTTTTACCTTTTCTCTTTTTTCGTTTGATGCTGCAATAGGAATTCTAACTCTTCATATTTTTCGTTTCTCATTTTCATGGATACTTCACATGCCACTTCCGATTCTTCACACGGCACTCTCTACTCTTCACTCTTCACTCACAACTCTTCACTCAAGGTTACTCTCCTTGGTACAGGAACATCGGGCGGAGTCCCGTCGCTGGGATGTCAGTGTGAGGTTTGTCGCAGTACCGACCCGCGCGACCACCGTCTACGTTGCGTAGCCCTTGTCGAGTCAGCCACTACACGTGTGCTCATAGATTGCGGACCCGACATACGCCAGCAGCTCATGCCGCTGCCTTTCAAGCCGTTCGACGCAATCCTCATGACTCATATCCACTACGACCACGTGGGAGGCATCGACGATTTGCGCCCCTTCTCGGTGTTCGGACAAATCCGGCTTTATGGCGACGACAAGACGTGCAGGCAGATACAGAATGTAATGCCCTATTGCTTTGGCGACCATCTTTATCCCGGTGTGCCACGACTCGAAATGCACGAGATATTCCCCCATGTGCCTTTGCATATAGGCGATTTGACCATTGTTCCCATACAGGTGATGCACGGCAAGATGCCGATACTCGGTTTCCGCATCGGAATGTTCGCCTATATCACCGACATGAAGACCATTGCCGCCTCCGAACTGCCCTATCTCGAAGGAGTGGAGACACTTGTGGTCAATGCGTTGCGGTTTGAGAAGGAACACCACTCGCACCAGTTGGTCGATGATGCAGTACGCTTTGCACGCAGCATAGGGGCAAAGCGCACCTACATCACACACGTGTGCCATCACATCGGACTATATACCCAGGCCCAGCAACGCATGCCCGACGGCGTGACACTGGCTTATGACGGGATGGTGATAAACGTGGATGCCAAGTAACGAAGCCCCTTTGGGCAAAAGGACTGCTTTTAACAATCTTTATGTGCCATACAGACCGCATATTATAATATATTTTGTAATTTCGCAGCTAAATGGCATACTACACCATTTTAAAATGGCACACGAACGTAGTGCTGTAACATAGAACATTAAAAACAAAAATTCTAATAACTACATTGGTATGAAGAAATCATTGGTATTGTGCGCAGGTGTATGCGTGGCATTGTCTTTCACAAGCTGTAAGTCGAACGAGAGTGCCTATAAGAAAATGTACGATAAGGCTCAGGCCAAGCATGAACAGCCGGCCACTCAGCCAGTTCAGGAGCAGGCTCCGGTAGTAGCTCCGCTCGTAGAGAAGCCAGCCAATCAGGCTACTGTTATCGACAATTCTGACAACGTAGCTGTACGTTCGGAGGATTTCACTCTTGTTAGCGGTTCAGGTCTGAGCAACTTCAGTGTGGTTGTAGGTTCGTTCTCGGTTAAGGCTAACGCCGAGGGTCTCCAGAGCCAGCTCAACAACGCAGGCAAGAACGCCCAGATTGTGTACAACTCAGAGCGCGGTCTCTATCGCGTAGTAGCTGCAACATTCGCTACAAAGTCGGAGGCTGCAAGCTCACGCGACCAGCTCATCGGCCAGTATCCAGGTGCTTGGTTGCTGTATAAGAAGTAAATCCGTGTCTCGAATACTTTCAATTGACTACGGCAAGAAGCGCACTGGCTTGGCAGTTACCGATCCATTGCAGATTGTTCCAGGCGGATTGGCCACTGTGGCAACGTCCGACCTTATGAAATATCTTATGGATTACGTCTCGCGCGAGCCTGTTGAGCGCATTGTCATAGGCGAACCACGCCAGATGAACGGTCAACCGAGCGAGAACTTGGCGCGTGTCCAGCAGTTTGTTTCGCAATGGCGCAAGCAAATGCCCGACATCCCCATCGAGTTTTTCGATGAGCGCTTCACGTCGGTACTTGCCCATAAGGCGATAATCGACAGCGGCATTGGCCGTAAGGCACGCCAGAACAAGGCGCTGGTAGACGAGATAAGTGCAACGATTATTCTGCAGGATTACCTGCGTTCGAAGGGTTTGTAACCTTTCTATATACAAAAAGAGGGTGTGTCAAAACTCAATTCTACGGGCTGAAAGCCCAAAAAGCACATAGGAGGGTGTGTCAAAACTCCCAATATAAATAAAAAAACTCGTTGTACGTTCTTGTGTGGATGTACAACGAGTTTTTGTTTTTCTACAAAAAAGAGCCTTATAAACAATTTATATGGCGTTATATGGTTCAAATAAATCCTCAAATAAGAGAAAAGTCCTCCCTTGGTCATTTTTGCCACCATTTTCTTTATATTAAAGGCAAT
>OBAI01000211.1_pt1 | contig 74959 bp, 80 predicted proteins | sample 1517461 | NCBI WGS metagenome assembly OBAI01 (sample SAMN04571696, study PRJEB22368) | human gut metagenome | biome: human gut; material: stool | host: Homo sapiens | place: Luxembourg | collected 2012-06-29
CCTCCTTATTTAGTTTTCATTGTACAAATACAACAATACAAGTTTAGCTGTTTTTAGGATTTATGTCAAGTTTTTCTACATAATTTTTAACTCATAACTGTTCAGGTACAGAACCATTATGAGATATCCATTTCTTCCAATACGGAAAAAATATCTCCGGAGCGAAAACCACGTCGTGCCAGATACCCATACAGCCGTCTCATTTCCCTCTCATCAAGGCTGCTACCTGGAGCATATTTCTTCTCTACCATCTGCCGAAGGAGTTTCCTTTCATCCGGCATCTCCAGTTCTGCCGCTTCGTCCCATGCACTCTGGATCGTCTGACGGTCAATCCCTTTCTGCTGTAATTCCTGGAATATCTTCTGGTGACTCTTGTCATGAATCCTGTACATAATATAATTCGTCGCATATCTCGCATCATTTACATATCCATAATCCTTCACATATGCGACAGCATCTGCTGCCAGAGCTTCCGAAAAGCCGGCACGGAGAAGCCGATCATATAATCCCTTCTCCGTGCGGTCCATATGTTCCAGAAGCTTCAGTGCTTTCTTACGAACTTCTTTCTGCTGCTGTTCCATATCTGTCATTCAATTATTCCTGCTCTTCTTCTGCATCCTGCGCTGCCGGATTCTGCTGTGCAGCCTCCTCTTCTGGAAGAAGATGATACTGGATTCTTACCTGTTTTTCGATTTCTTCACAGATTTCCGGATGATCTTTCAGGAAAATCTTCACATTCTCTCTTCCCTGTCCGATACGCTCTCCATTGTAAGAGTACCATGCACCACTCTTATTCACCACATTGCATTCTGATGCAAGATCAAGAATCTCACCTTCTCTGGAAATGCCAGTACCAAACATAATATCAAACTCAGCCTGTTTGAACGGCGGAGCAACTTTATTCTTAACAACTTTGACCTTGACATGGTTACCAACCATCTCGCCACCCTGCTTCAGGGTTTCTGTTCTTCTGACATCAAGACGTACAGAAGCATAGAACTTCAGAGCTCGTCCACCGGTCGTTGTCTCCGGATTACCAAACATAACGCCAACTTTCTCACGAAGCTGGTTGATAAAAATAACCACACAGTTGGATCTGCTGATCGCTGCAGTCAGTTTTCTCAAAGCCTGCGACATCAGACGGGCATGCAGTCCAACATGGCTGTCTCCCATATCACCCTCGATCTCCGCCTTCGGAACAAGCGCCGCAACAGAGTCCACGATTACAATATCAACAGCCCCTGAACGAACCATTGTCTCAGTGATCTCCAGAGCCTGCTCACCATTATCCGGCTGTGAAATATACAAATTGTCAATATCAACACCGATATTCTTTGCATACACCGGATCAAGTGCATGTTCTGCATCAATAAATCCGGCAATTCCGCCTCTCTTCTGCACCTCAGCTACCATATGTAATGCAACCGTTGTCTTACCACTGGATTCCGGTCCGTAGATCTCCACGATACGTCCCTTCGGCACTCCACCGACTCCAAGCGCAATATCCAGTCCAAGAGAGCCTGTCGGAACCGCTTCTACTACCATATTAGAACTGGAATCCCCAAGCTTCATTACAGATCCTTTACCGTACTGCTTCTCAATATGTCCAAGAGCTGCCTCCAGCGCTTTCTGCTTCTCTTCATTAATCATCTTATGGATTCTCCTTATATTTTCTTAATTTCAAACGCTCATACCAAACCTATGTTCGTGTTTTCTTCTTATATGCTATTATAAATCGTCGGCAAAGTCAAGCAAAACTTTTCGACAAAAAGGGCACCGTTTCTGCACGGTGCCCTGCATCATATTTGGGTTTACTCCTTATTTATCACCGATCAGCCAGTTGTACATTTCTTCGTACTGTTTTGCAGAATGACTCCAGGAGAAATCTGCTGCCATGGCACGATCAACCATCTTGTTCCACTCGCGTTTATTATCGTAATATACACGTTCTGCATTGCGGACTGTTGCAAGCATTTCATGTGCATTGTAATTCGTAAAGCTGAATCCGGTACCTGTTCCTTCAAATTCATTGTACGGCTGCACTGTATCCTTCAGGCCGCCTGTCTCACGCACGATCGGAAGTGTTCCATAACGGAGACTCATCAGCTGGCTGAGCCCGCATGGTTCAAACAGAGACGGCATCAGGAATGCATCCGATGCTGCGTAGATTCTGTGTGAAAGCGGCTCATCATAATAAATCTGTGCCGATACTTTTCCATGATATTTCCAGTCAAAATGACGGAACATATTCTCATAGCGCTCTTCTCCTGTTCCAAGCACTACGATCTGTACAGCGTCCTGACAGAGTTCATCCATTACATATGCGATCAGGTCAAAGCCTTTCTGATCTGTCAGACGGGAAACGATTCCGATCAGCATCGCATTCGGGTCTTCATTCAGTCCAAGATCTTTCTGAAGCTGGATCTTATTCTTAACTTTTTCCTTACGGAAAGTCTTTGCATTGTAGTTTCTGGTAATACATTTATCTGTTTCAGGATTGAATACATCATAATCAATTCCATTGACAATACCTCGAAGATCATGTGCTCTGGCACAGAGAAGACCATCCAGACGTTCTCCATAGAACGGAGTCTTGATTTCTTCCGCATAAGTATTACTTACCGTAGTTACTGCATCAGCAAAAACAATTCCACCTTTCAGGAAGTTTGCATCTTTGTATGCTTCCAGTTTATCCGGTGCAAAATAATAATCAGAAAGTCCTGTGATTCCCTGAACAGTCTTTACATCCCATACTCCCTGGAATTTCAGATTGTGAATTGTCATAACTGTCTTGATTCCCCAGAAAAATTCATTTTGCTGGAAGGAATCATGCAGATATACCGGAACAAGACCTGTCTGCCAGTCGTGACAGTGGATCACATCCGGGCGGAAACCGATAACCGGAAGGACAGACAATACAGCCTTTGAGAAGAATGCAAATTTTTCAAGATCCCATGGGGCACTGTCATATGGCTTCGGTCCACTGAAATAATATTCATTATCGATAAAATAAAACTGGATTCCTTCGTATTCCATATGCATAATGCCAACATAGCAGTTTTTGTATCCCAGATCCATATAAAAATGAGTAATGTATTCCATTTTATCTTTCCATTCCTGTTTCATACAGGCATATTTCGGCAAGATAACACGGACATCAAAATAGCGCTTATCAAAACATTTCGGAAGTGCACCAGCTACATCGGCAAGTCCTCCTGTTTTAATAAATGGTACCGCTTCTGATGTTGCAAATAAAATTCTTTTCATCTGTAAATACCCCTCCTTGTATCTCGATGCCAGATTATTGTTATTTCGAACATCCGCTCGTTATTTTCTGACATTTCCGTCTGTGACAGACCTTTTGTTTATTATACTCCAAAACCACCTTGTTGAAAAGAGTGATTTTTGTATTCAAGGCGAATTTTATCTGCAATAAGTGCAATAAATTCAGAGTTGGTCGGTTTGCCTTTTCCTGTGCTGACCGTGTACCCAAACAGTGCATCGATCGTATCCATCTTGCCTCTGCTCCATGCAACTTCGATCGCATGACGGATAGCCCTCTCCACCCGGCTCGGAGTAGTCTGATGTTTTTTTGCAATTGTCGGATAAAGTACTTTTGTGATCGAATTCAACATTTCCATATCGTTAACAGACAGAATGATCGCATCTCTCAGATACTGATAGCCTTTTATGTGTGCCGGAACACCAATTTCATGTATAATATTCGTCACATCTGTTTCCAGATTCCGTTTTCCGTAAGGCGCCGGTTCCTCTCTCACCGCCTGTCGCACCGGTTCTCTCATTTTTCGTTCATTTCCCCTGCGTATATGTTTGATACGACTTAAGAGCACCTGTTTGTCAAAAGGTTTCAGCATATAATAATATGCGCCAAGATTGAACGCATCTTCTGTGATTCTTTCCTGTCCCACCGCCGATACTACAATAAAAGCCGGCTGTTTCTTTACTGAACTGTCATGACTGCAGTGTTCCATAACGGTAAGTCCATCCATCTTCGGCATAATGATATCCAATACAACAACATCCGGTTCTTTTTCTCTGATGATGCTGCAGATTTCTTCTCCATTGTGTGCTTTTCCGACCAAAGTCAGGTCTTTATCTTCTTCGATCATCTGACCGAGTATGTCAGCCATTCTAACGTTATCATCTGCAATCGCCACATTTAATTTTTCCATGAGGCCTTTCCCTCCTAACCAACAAAAATCTTCTTTCTTACAACAAGGACATTATAGTGGAAAGGCCTTCGCGAAATCAAGCCGAAACTGGCTGAAATACGGCATTTTCGTTCGTCCTGAATCGACTTTTTCAGATATTTTCCAGCATGTTTTCTGCAAAAATACCATATCCTCCTGTAGAATCCTGTATAAAAACATGCGTGACAGCTCCCACGAATTTTCCATTCTGAATCACCGGGCTTCCACTCATTCCCTGTACAATTCCTCCTGTCAGTTCCAGAAGTTCGGAATCTGTCACCTGAATTACAAAACTTTTATTTGTATCTTCATGATTCATGTCAATTCTTGTTATCTCAGCATCGAATTCACGTACCGTTCCATCCACACAGCACAATATGGATGCCGGTCCGATTTCCAGTTCCTGTTTGTATGCAACTTCCATCTTTCGCAATCCAAGCTCCTCCGGCAGTTCTGATAATTTTCCATAAATTCCCTGTTCACAGTTTTTTTCTATACTTCCGATAATTTTTTCCGCCTCATAATGAATCAGACCGGAAAGTTCACCCGGACTTCCGCTGCTTCCTTTCTGGATCCCAACGATCTGTGCCTGATACAGGTCACCATCATCAATATGAAGAAGCTCTCCGGTATCTACATCGCTGATTCCGTGACCAAGTGCTCCGTAATTTCCATTCTGATCAACAAATGTGAGTGTCCCGATTCCCTGTGTATTATCTCTCACCCATATACCCAGCTTATACTCGCCCTTGATATCTTTTACCGGACTCAGCGACAGAGGAATCTTTTTTCCTTTTCTTATTACCTGCAACTCCACAGTATCCTGTTTCAGCTTTTCGAGATCTTCTACAAGATCTTTTTTAGTTTCAATAATTTCATCATTAAATGCAACGATATAATCTCCCGGCTCTATAATTTTTTCTGCCGGTTCCTCCGCACGGCCTTCTTCAGAAATAATCTCACCGGTATCAATTACCAGTACTCCGTCGGTTTCCATATAGATTCCGACAGTGCTTCCACTGACAAGCACTGTCGTACTGTCTGTGGGGATTACTTTGACATCTTTAAACGGTATCACTCCCAAAATTCTGCTGGATAACAGATAACTTCCATCTCCGGAAACCGTAATTGCATCATCAAAAGAAAGCAGCGGATAATCCAGTACATTCTTCACCTGCTGTTCCTGACTTTCTGTCACATAAAGCTCATCAGGAATCTTCCTGTCAAGATATCGATATCCCAGCCATATCACCGTCAGCAGATCCAGACATATGATCCACCAGAGAAGATGCCTGTATTTTGTTCTTCTGTCCATTCTGCCACATCCTTTCTTTTGTAAAACCAAACTCTCTTCCACCAACATTTTTACAGAAAAAAAAGAGAAGCGATCCTGTTGGATCATCCTCTCTTATTATGCTGTGAATACAGCTATTTCAGTCTTGTATTTTTATGAACCCGTGCCAATTCTTTCATTTCTTTTGCGTTTTCAAAAACTGCCTGTGTAAGTTCAGCTCCACCCAGAAGTCTGGCAAGTTCTCTCACAGAATCATCTCCTTCCAGCGGATGAATCTCCGTGATCGTTTCTGTACCCTTCTGATGTTTTTCGATTTCAAAATGTGTATCTGCCATTGCAGCAATCTGCGGAAGATGCGTAATACACAATACCTGGTGACATTTTCCGATAACTGCCATTTTTTCGGATACTTTCTGCGCTGTCCTGCCACTGATACCTGTGTCGATCTCATCAAAGATCAATGTCTCTATCTGATCTCTGTCTGCAAGAATTGCTTTTATTGCAAGCATGATCCTGGAAAGTTCACCGCCAGATACAATCCTGCCTAATGGTTTTACGCTCTCACCCGGATTGGTAGAAATTTCATATTCTATATCATCAAACCCATTATCTGTATATTCTTTTTTTCGTTGAAAATCAATATGAAACTGTACGTCCAGAAAATTCAGATCTTTCAATCCCTCAATAATCTTATCCGTAAGCATCTGGCTGTATTTTTTCCGGATAACAGAAAGTTTATCCGAAACAATTTCAAGCTGTGCTCTGCTTTTTTCTACTTCAGCTTTTGCTCTCCGGAAATTCTCCTCATATCTGTCAAGATCTTCCAGTTTTTGTTTCTGGTTGCCGCAGTATGTGTGGATTGCCTCGATTGACTGTCCATACTTTGCTTTGAGATTGTTGATCAGATCCAATCTTTTTTCTGTTTCATAAAATGTTTCTCCGTCAAAGTTCAGTTCATCCACATAAGAGGAAAGCTCTCTGTTGAAATCATTCAAAAGCCCATCGATTTCCTGAAGTGCTGACGACATGGATTCCAGCTGGCTGTCATACTCCGTGACACGCATCAGCTCTTTCACTGCATTTCCAACCGCTTCTCCGGCTCCCTGCACGGAATCATTTCCTGTCAGATCCCGCACCTCCTGCAGAGTCTCAAGAATCTTCTTCCCGTTATCCAGCTTACGGTACAGCTTTTCCAGTTCTTCATCCTCTCCCGGATTCAAATTCGCGCTTTCAATTTCTTTAATCTCAAATTCCAGGAAAGCACGCTCTCTGTTTCTCTGTTCTTCATCCATATCAAGAGACTTTAATTTTTTTAGGCTGTCACGATATGTACGATATGCACGATTCACTTTTTCTTTGACCGGATAGATTTCATCTTTACCATATGCATCCAGAATCTCCAGCTGTTTATCCTGATAAAGCAGAGACTGGTGCTCATGCTGCCCGTGTATATCCAGAAGGCAGGAAGCTACTGCTTTCATCTGTCCAACCGTGCAGGTCTCCCCATTAATCTTGTTGATACTCCTGCCATCCAGAATTTTACGTGTCAGCAATACCTGTCCTTCTTCCAGCTCAATCCCCAGTTTGCCCAGTGCTTCTTCAGCTCTTGGATTTTCTACCTGAAACAACAGCTCCACCAGTGCATATGACGCACCTTCGCGGATCATATCCTTTGCAATTCTGCTGCCCAGGATCAGCTGCATGGAACCCAGCAGAATCGATTTACCTGCTCCTGTCTCACCAGTCAGAATATTCAGTCCCGGCCCAAATTCTACTTCAATATCTTCAATAAGTGCCAGATTCTTCACATGAAGATGAACTAACATAATTTCAGAATTCCTTTCAGCTTCTCAGCAACAATTTCTGCCTGCTCTGCATCACGTGCCACACACATGACTGTATCATCTCCGGCAATACTTCCAAGAATCTCCTTCCATTTCAGGGCATCCAACGCAGCCGCCACCCCCATGGCCATTCCCGGCACAGTGCGGATCACAAGCATATTCTGACCTACATCAAGTGATGTCAGTGTATCCTGGAGAATCCTTGTGTATTTGTCTCCCAGTTCCGCAGACGGTTCTGTAAGAATCGCGTAACGGGATTTTCCATCCTTTCCTGCAACTTTCATAAGCTTCAGTGCCCGGATATCTCTGGAGACTGTAGCCTGTGTTACTTTGAATCCTGCCTCATTCAGTCTGGCAGCAAGTTCCTCCTGTGTATCAATATCATATTCCTGAATCAGTTCTATGATCTTTTCATGTCTTGCACTTTTCACTGCATTACCTCCATCACATTGTCACTGTTATTCCATCTTCTGCCGTAATACCTCTACAAAGCTTAAATGATTTAATTTCAGAATTTTCACACTGGCTGAAGCTTTTTGAATCACGATCCTGTCTCCCGTCACGATCGGAATTTCTGTATCTCCGTCAAAAGAAGCAAGCCCCTGTTCCTGAACCTGCCTGCGGCCTTCTCCCAGCTCTACTGTAATAACATCTTCCTCCGGAAAAATAATACTGCGGGTATTCAATGTATGCGGAGCGATCGGTGTCATCAGCGTCATCGCCGCATTTGGAGATACAATAGGTCCTCCACATGAAAGGCTGTAACCGGTAGAACCTGTCGGTGTGGCAATAATAATTCCATCTGCATTATACGAATTAAGATAGACATCATTCACATAATTTTTAAATCTTACAACTCGAAGGGGGCCCTCTCTGCCTATTACAATATCATTCAGTGCAATGTCCTGCCCAATGATCTTATCACCATGCCAGACTGTTCCTGTAAGCATCATTCTTTCTTCAATCTCATAGTCATCTGCGATCAGTTTATCCAGTGCAGCATGTATCGACTGTCTGTCTACTTCAGCCAGAAACCCCAGCGTCCCGAGATTGATTCCCAGCATTGGAATTTTTCTGTAAACAACATCTCTGGCAGCCTGAAGAAGTGTACCATCACCGCCCAGAACCAGAATACACTGTGTTCCCTCTGGAATCAGTTCCGGATTTGTATAATGGTATGCCCCTTCCAACTTACGTTCCGCCTGCTGAACCTGACATTTCTTTCCATTTTTTTTCAGATAAGAAACAATTTCATTTGTGATCTGAAAATCTTTATCTTTATCACTGTTTGTGATGATATAAAACTTATCCATCTCCCCTAGACCTTCCTTAATCCAGTTGACTGTGTGCCTCCTGCACTACAGCCTCAGGTGTTACTTCAAGAGAGGACTGGATCACTTCCCCTTCCGGTCTCTTTTTCAAATGAAGCAAGTATTCAATATTTCCCTCTGGTCCCTTGATCGGTGAAAACGAAAGATGGCACGGCTCCATTGCAATTGTAGACGCATAAGCGATCACTTTTTCAATGACTTCCAGGTGCACTGCCGGATCACGTACAACGCCTTTTTTCCCAACTTTTTCTCTTCCGGCTTCAAACTGCGGTTTGATCAGACAGACGATCTCTCCATCATCTGTAAGGAGGTTTCTCACTGGAAGAAGCACTTTTGTCAGAGAAATGAAAGAAACATCTATCGATGAAAACTGTGCCGGCTCCTGCAGATTTTCCGGAAGTACATAACGGATATTCGTTTTTTCCATACATACCACTCTCGGATCATTACGAAGTTTCCAGTCAAGCTGTCCATATCCGACATCGATTGAATAGACCTTCACCGCACCATTCTGGAGCATACAGTCTGTAAATCCGCCAGTGGACGCACCAACATCCATACATACCTTTCCATCCAGAGAAACGCCAAAATTATTCATGGCTTTTTCCAGTTTCAGTCCTCCACGGCTTACATATGGAAGTGTATTTCCGCGTACTTCAATCTTCACCGTCTCCTTGAACATTGTTCCCGCTTTATCTTCTTTCTGTCCGTCCACATAAACATCTCCGGACATAATATATGCTTTTGCTTTTTCTCTGGAAGGTGCCAGCGCACGCTCCATCATCAAAAGATCCAGTCTTTTCTTCATTCCTGCTCCTCATATTCCTCAATCGCATCAAGAATATCCGGTGCTGAAAGCCCGATTTTGGCTCTCAGACTGGCAATTTCTCCATGCTCTACAAAACGATTCCAGATAGCGATCGGAAGTACTCTTACTTCCGGATGACATGCTTCCATATAAGCTGCCACATGCTCACCAAATCCACCGTTTCTGACATTTTCTTCTACTGTTACAAATAATTTATGATCTTTTGCAAGCTCATCAAGAAGCTCTGTATCCAGTGGCTTCACAAATCTTGCATTTACAAATGTTGGATTTTCACCTTTGTTCTTCAGTTCTTTGCAGACCTGTTCACAGACCTCCGTCATGCTTCCAACAGACAGAAGTGCTGTTTTCTCTCCACGGTAAAGAACTTCACTTTTTCCAAAACGTATCGGGCTGTCAAATTCCTCCAGTCCCTGATATGCAGTGCCTTTGGGATAACGGATTGCACATGGTCCTGCCGCATGAACTGCAAATTCCAGCATTTTTTCAAGTTCTCTTCCATTTTTTGGTGCCATGACCGTCATATTGGGCATCATTGTCAGATAAGACAAGTCAAAATTTCCCTGATGTGTCTCTCCATCTGCTCCTACAAGACCTGCCCTGTCAATCGCAAAGATCACGTGCAGCTTCTGCATGCAGACATCATGAAGCATCTGGTCTACTGCCCTCTGTAAGAAAGAAGAATAAATCGCTACGACTGGTATCACGCCACCCAGGGCAAGGCCGGCTGCAAAACTGACTGCATGCTCTTCGGCAATTCCAACGTCAAATAATCTGTCCGGAAAAGCTTTTTCAAAAGCCTTCAGTCCGGTTCCCTCCTTCATTGCCGCTGTAATGCCGACAAGCTTCGGATTTTCTTTTCCCAGTTTCACCATAGCCTGTGAAAATACATCTGTATACGTCGGTCCTTTCTTCACAGAAAGCTGTCTGCCGGTTTTTATGTCAAACGGGCCAGTTCCATGGAACTGATCCGGATGCAGACTTGCCGGTTCATATCCTCTGCCTTTGTGCGTCAGGACATGAACGATCACTGGTCCTTCCACACGTTTTGCTTCGTTAAAAAGTTTCATCATCTGCCGCATATTGTGTCCGTCAACCGGTCCAAGATACGTCAGTCCCATATTTTCAAAAAGCATTCCCGGTATGATCAGCTGTTTGATACTGCTCTTGGTCCTGCGCATGGTATCTACAACCGCAGTACCTACCTTCGGTACCTTCTTAAGCGTCTTAGTTACATTCAGTTTCATTCCCGTGTAAGCTTCCGCTGTACGCAATGCACTGAGATAAGAAGACATTCCACCAACATTTTTGGAAATAGACATATTATTATCATTGAGTACGATAATAAAATTGGTTTTCAATTCTGCTGCATTATTCAATGCTTCATATGCCATGCCACCTGTCAGTGCACCATCTCCGATCACTGATACGACACGATAATTCTGTCCAAGCAGATCTCTGGCTCTTACATAGCCCAGCCCCGCTGAGATTGAATTAGAACTGTGGCCTGCATCAAATGTATCACAGTCACTTTCACAGCGTTTCGGAAATCCACTCATTCCGCCTTCTTTTCGAAGATTTTTGAATCCTTCTTTTCTTCCTGTCAGAATCTTATGGGTATATGCCTGATGTCCCACATCCCATACGATCTTATCCTGTGGAAGATCCAGCACATTATGCAAAGCCAGTGTCAGTTCCACTACCCCAAGATTCGATGCCAAATGGCCTCCTGTCTGGCTGACTGACTCAATCAGGAACTGTCTGATCTCATCTGCAAGCTGTGGAAAATCTGCCAACGCTATCTTGTGTATATCATTAGGCTTATTGATCTTTTCCAACATCCTTCGTATCCCTCTTTCATTTCCTGCGGGTTGCCATTTCCATGACCAGCTCCGTCAGGAACTCATTTTTATTATACAGTCTGTCCAGAACTGCCAGAGCTTTTTCAGAAAGTTCTCTGACCTGCTCAGATGCTTTCTGTACCCCAAAAAGAGTCACATAAGTAACTTTGTTGTTTTTTTCATCACTGTGTACCGGCTTTCCCAATTCCTGACTGGTACTTGTCACATCCAGAATATCATCCTGTATCTGGAATGCCAGACCAATATCCGATGCAGCCTGTTCGATCATGGAGGTCTGTTCCTCGTCCGCTCCTGCCAGAACAGCTCCTGCCATCATGGACGCTTCGATCAGTGCAGAAGTTTTGTGTTCATAAATGTAATCGAGAAGGTCCTTCTCCAATGGTTTGCCATCATTTTCCACATCAACACTCTGACCGCCCAGCATACCGTAAATACCTGTTTTTTCTGCCATAATCCGCACAGCCCGGATCACCCTGTCTTTGTCATCTGTCAGTTCAAATGCACGAAACATGGTCTCATAAGCATAATTCAAAAGTGTCACACCGCTTAATACGCCCATTGCCTCACCATACACTTTGTGCGTAGTCAGACGACCACGGCGATAATCATCATTATCAATTGCCGGCAGATCATCATGTATCAGAGAATGTGTATGAATCATTTCGATTCCCGCCATAAACGGTTCAGCAAGTTTCTCATCCCCTCCAAATAATCGAAGAGTCTCCAGAAGAAGGATCGGCCTCAGTCTCTTGCCGCCGGCACACATGCTGTAGTTCATCGCCTGTGCCATCGTTTTGGAAAATCCACGTTCTTCCGGAAGCCATCTGCGGATCACTTCTTCTGCATAATCTGTTCTCTGCTGTAATTCTTCTTTAAAATTCACGTAATGTCCCATCCTCATCCATCTGAAGCATCTTCTTTTCTACAGTATCCAGTCTGTCACTGCAGTATTTCAGAAGCTCCATACCTTTTTTGTATAAACGAAAAGAATCCTCCAGCGATGTGTCACCACTCTCCAGCTTTTCAGCAATGGTGTCCAGTTCCTGAAAGACTTCTTCTATTTCTCTGTTCTGTGTATCTGTTTTCTGAATCTGTTCTGTCATTTATTCCAGTCTTCCTTCCTGCTGCTTCGCACTTCTGCCTCGATCACACCATCTGTCACAGAAATCTCCAACAGATCTCCGGAATGTACCTGTTTTGTGGATATAATTCCATTTCCCTCTCTGTCCGAAACAAAAGAATATCCCTGATTTAATTTATACAAAGGAGACAGTCCTCTGTATCGTTCCAGATAGATTCCAAGCATATGTCTTTCTTCTGCAATGCGGTTTTTCATTGCTCTTCGAAGCAATTCATCAAGATCAGCCAGACGCTGTCTGTTATCCCTGAGCTTTGCTTCCGGGTTCAGATACTGAAAACGCATCTGATACTGCATCAGCTGTGCACGGCCAAGTTCTGCCCTGCGCTGCATTGCCTTCTGCATACGGTCTCTGAGGCCAGCAATATTCTGCAGTATCTGTCTGAAATCCGCCACTGCAAGTTCTGCAGCTGCCGAAGGCGTTGGGGCACGAAGATCTGCCACAAAATCTGCGATCGTAAAATCAGTTTCGTGACCTACTGCCGAAATAATGGGCGTCCTGCACTCAAAGATAGCTCTGGCAACTTTTTCTTCATTAAATGCCCAGAGATCTTCGATCGATCCACCGCCTCGTCCGACAATAATCACATCAACCTCTGCCTGATCCAGCATATGGATTCCACGTACAATACTGTCTGCTGCTCCTTCTCCCTGTACAAGTGCCGGATACAAAATAATCTGCAGATAAGGATCACGTCTCAGTGAAATATTTCTTATATCCTGCACGGCCGCTCCCGTAGGCGCAGTAACGACTCCCAGCCTGTGGATAAAAGCCGGAATTGGCTGTTTGTACTCCTGTGCAAACATTCCCATCTCTTCAAGCTCTGTCTTCAACGCCAGAAATCTCTCATAAAGTGCACCTGCTCCTTCAAGCGAAATTTCTTTTGCATACAGCTGATATCTGCCATCCCTCTCATATACATCCACGGCACCACCTACTACGACACGGTCACCGTCTTTCATTCGAAATGCCAGTCCTCTTCTGTGTCCGGCAAACATTACACAGGAAAGCACTCCTGTCTCATCTTTCAATGAAAAATAAATGTGTCCACTGGTATGATATTTGCAGTTGGAAACTTCTCCCTTTACATAGATCTTCTGCAGAATAAAATCCTGTGTAAACATATTCTTGACATATCGATTGATCTGGCACACTGAAAAAATATTTTTCATTTTTATTATTCTGTGCTTTCTTCAGACGCTCTCTCAGGATTTTTCTGATCTTTGGAAGCTTTTCCATCCTTTTTGGATGAACGAATGATAATCTTTGCAGAATGAGTCTGACGACGTGGTTTCTTATGTTCCTCACCGGAGTCCTTCTTACCACTGGCGATTTTTCCAAGAATACCATTAACAAAAGAGCCGGAGTCTTCCCCGCCAAAAAGTTTTGCCAGTTCTACTGCTTCGTTGATAGCAACTCCAACCGGTACTTCTTCATCCATTTTCATTTCATAAACAGCCAGACGCAATGCAGTCAGGTCAACACGATTCATTCGTGTAGTTTTCCATCCACGGCTGTATTCATTCAGGATCTGGTCGATCTCATCCAGATGTTCCAGAATATGCTGATATTTGTTCTGTATTGCTTCCTGATCTTTTTCTTCCAGTTCTCCTAGTGTATCAAAATACATAGAAACCTGATCTGACATTTCATTTTCAGAATTAAACTGTGTCATAAACAGCAGTTTAAAAATATGTTCTCTCTGTTCGCTTCTTCGCATGTTTCCTCCTAAAGAAAAAAGGAAAGGTTTACTTTCCTTTTTTCTCTCTTCCAATTTCCTTTACTTATCATTCTCCATATCAACACCTGCAATACGGATGTTTACATCTGCTACTTCCAGGCCTGTCATATTCTCAATGGATGATTTAACTTTGTCCTGAACTTTCTTACTGACTTCCAGAATATTCTTTCCAAATTCAATATTCAGAGTAAGATCCACGGTAACCACACCTTCCAGTACAGTGATCTTAACACCCTTGGAAAGATTCTTGACGCCAAGCTTGCTTACCAGTTCATTGGTGATATTTCCTTCCATGGAAGCGACACCCTCAACTTCTGTGGCCGCAAGTCCTGCGATAACAGTTACTACTTCATCAGCAATCTTAACTTCACCAATCCCACCTACATCCTGTAATTTATAAGTTGTTCTTTTTTCTGCCATTCCAATTCCTCCTGCGGATTTCGAATCGAATTTTGTTATTGTTCACTCCGTTCACAATAACGAATCTGTCAATTATTTATAGGCTTAGTATATCAAATCTGACTGCAAAATAAAAGCGTTTATTTACTGAATTCTGTCAGTACCAGATCTGGATTACGGTCTTCTGTCATGCCTACGCTCCATGCGTTTACAAACAAAAGCAGTGGATTGCCCTTCAGGTCTGTAACCTTCTTCATATCGGAAGTTCCGACAATCTTGGCAACATCAACTTCTTCTTTATTTGCAATCCAGCGGATATGCTCATATGGCAGGTTTTCCAGACGGATTTCTACATTATATTCATTCTCGAGACGATATTTCAACACATCAAACTGAAGGACACCAACAACACCGACAATAATCTCTTCCATACCTGTATTAAACTCCTGGAAGATCTGGATTGCACCTTCCTGTGCAATCTGGTTGATTCCCTTAACAAACTGTTTACGCTTCATGGTATCGATCTGACGAACTCTTGCAAAATGCTCCGGTGCAAAAGTCGGAATCCCTTCAAATGCAAATTTCTTTCCAGGTGCACAGATCGTATCTCCGATAGAAAAAATGCCCGGATCAAATACTCCGATAATATCTCCTGCATATGCCTCATCTACCACATGACGGGATTCTGCCATCATCTGCTGTGGCTGAAGAAGACGCATCTTCTTATCCCCCTGCACATGGTAAACTTCCTGGGAAGCATCAAATTTGCCGGAACAGATTCTCATAAATGCGATTCTGTCTCGATGTGCTTTATTCATATTTGCCTGAATCTTAAATACAAATGCCGAGAAATCATCAGACATCGGATCTATCTCGCCTTCATCGGATACTCTCGGAAGTGGCGATGTTGTCATCTTGAGGAAATGTTCCAGAAATGTTTCCACACCAAAGTTTGTCAGCGCAGAACCAAAAAAGACAGGTGTCATATTTCCTTTGCTTACCTGTTCCTGATCAAAATCCACACTCGCTCCATCCAGAAGTTCGATTTCTTCCATCAGCTGTTCTCTCTGATCCGGATCCACAATATCATCCAGCCGTGCATCATCAATGTCAATTTCTTCGATCACACCCTCCTTGGTTCCTTTCTGTGTATCAGAGAAAGTCAGGACTTTATGTGTATTACGATCATAAACTCCGCGGAATTTTTTACCGGAACCGATCGGCCAGTTGATCGGACATGTTGCGATTCCGAGTTCTTTTTCTATTTCATCCAGAAGATCAAACGTATCATTTGCATCTCTGTCCATTTTGTTGATAAAAGTAAAAATAGGAATATGACGCATAACGCAGACTTTGAAGAGTTTTCTGGTCTGTGCCTCTACACCCTTGCTTCCATCAATAACCATAACAGCTGAATCAGCAGCCATCAGTGTACGGTAAGTATCTTCAGAGAAATCCTGATGTCCCGGAGTATCCAGGATATTGATACAATAGCCATCATAATGGAACTGCAGTACAGATGAAGTTACAGAAATACCTCTCTCTTTCTCTATTTCCATCCAGTCAGACACTGCATGGCGGGATGTAGCTTTACCCTTAACACTTCCTGCCAGATTAATGGCGCCTCCATACAGCAGGAATTTCTCTGTCAGAGTTGTCTTACCTGCATCCGGGTGGGAGATAATGGCAAAGGTTCTTCTTTTTTCTATTTCTTTCGCATACTTAGACACGTTTTTCCTCCTGTCTATTATCTGTTTTCTCAATTATCCAATTTCTATACAACTTTTTATTCTAGTATATCAAATACCCTGATGTCAAGAAAAAAAGGGAAGAACTGCCCGGCTCAAAAGTCCGGACAGTTACCCTGCAGGATACGGTCTGCAAATAACCATACAGACGCATTTTAATCATAGATTCCTTCCGTAACAATATCTTCTCCTGAAGTTTCCTGCTCCTTGTATGTATCAGTCTGTTGCTCATCTGTCTTCTCTTCGCCATCACTTTCCGAGGTCGTATCTGTTGCCGCTTCATCATTGCCTTCATTTAATGGCGTGATCACAATATTTTCCGGTGTGATTCCTGTCTTTCTTTTTACAATATCTTCAATCTGTGCACGCTGTGCATCTTCCAGCTCAGCCTCCGGAACAACCACATCTGCAGTCTCACCCGTCAGATTGACAATTGCATTTTCAAATCCTTTCGCCTCCAGAAGCATTTCTGCGGCAGCTTCCTTTTCGGATATTTCAGTCATCTGCACCATCGTATTTACTGCTTCCTGTTTCTGCTCATCTCCAACCTCTGTATTGTTCAGGATCTCCTGCAGATCCGCTTTACTCTGAGAGCGAACCTGTTCTCTTGATAATTTTGCCTGTGCTGCAAAATCCGATGCTCCTGTAAGGACCGCTTCTCCCGGCGTACTGCTTCCATCTGGTACTTCCGCAGTCTCCGCAGCAGTCTCTGCATTTTCATCTGCTACCGCTGTTTCATCACTCAGATCATACTCTACCTGGTCCAGGATACTGCTATTGTCCGTGCTTGCCTCTTTATCACCAATTCCCAAATCTACATCTGCAAAGTTCAAATACCCGGCTACGGCGATCAGAATTGCAAGAGATGTGATGATCACCTGATTTTTTTTGAATATTTTTTTCACGTCTTAACTCCTCATTTCATTTTCATTATTCTAATTTTATGAGCATCTATCTGAAATAATGCCATTACTGCCTCCTGTATTTTCCGGACCGTCACAGAATTATCTGCTCCTTCTGCAACGATCAGCACTCCGGTAACTTCATTTCCCCCAGAACCATACAGCCCCTGCCCGCTCTCTGTCATCAGCATTACTTTCACATTTCCTACCCCTTCAACATTTTTCAAAAGATCTTCCAGTTTCATCTCAAGATCTGTCTTGGTTTCCATATTTTCACCTGTCGTCGTTGAAAAATTCTGATTTTCTGTTTCAGTCTCTGTTTTCGATATGGGAAATGCAATTACCATCAGTAAAAGGCCCAGAAGCAGAATCACCAGCCAATGTTGTCTGTTCATCTTTCCCCATAAGAAGCTGACAGTTTTTCTCTTCGATTCCGAAGTCCCTGGCAAGTCCATCCCGAATTCCCCTTTCCTGCTCCTGTGTAATGTTTCCCGCTGTACTGATCACCGCCGTAATCTGATCTCCATTTATATGTACGACGATATCCTCTGTTTCTATTCCATTTTCCTTACATTTTTTCGAAATTTCTTTTTGCAGCTCCCTGCTGTAATTCTCCTGCAGGTAAAGTGCCTGAAGATTTTCTGTATTTTTTTCTTCCAGTGCTGTCAGTTCTTCCTGATAATTTAATCGAAATTCCTGCAGCAGTTTTTCCCCATTTCCAAACAGGTTAAAAACAGGTGTGCTTAAAATATAGATCAGAAGGATTCCCATGAAAGAACGAATATAACGTTCATATTTTACATCCGGCACCAGATGGAGCACTGCCGAAAAGACAATATAGAAAAAAGCAATCGTTTTTACCCATCGATAAATTTCCTCTTTCATCCGCTTCCTCCAATCCCGGTCATCAAAATAACAAAATCAAGGATACATAAAATCTCTGCCGTAAAAAGAATACGCAGGAGCAGCGCACAGCCTTCTCCCATCGTTGCAAGTGAATCTACGATCCTTTTTTCCGAGACTGGCTGCGCTATTGCTGCCAGAAATCGATAGAGCAGGGACAAAATTCCATAATGGATCACCGGACCGGCCCCTGCTGCCACAAAAGCAAACAGTATAACAACTCCAAGGCAGTTTCTCACAAGTACCGCACTTGTCAGTACCAGCTCTGTAACCATATTCACTGCATTCCCCACTCCTGGCAGCGCACCTGCTGCCTTTCCCAGTGCACTTCTTTTTAAAGTATCCATTACCGGAGCAATAAGTCCTCTCACAACCTGCAGTCCCACTACCATACCAAGAAGTGTTTTCAATCCCCAACTCACTGCAGTGTCCAGAAGTTCCGCCATTTTTCCAAGCATTTCCTCTTTTGACAGATTGTTGATCAGCGAGATCAGCACATACAGGCATGCTCCCGGAAACAGAAGATTCAATATTACTTCCTGGATCAGCCAGGTAAGGATCAGAACCCCCTCATAAAAGACCGCTGCCGTCGAACTCCCTGCCGCTATCGATATAGTCAGGAAATATGCCGGGGCAAGTCCTCTCATAAACTCCACCATCCATGTAATCGTCTGCTGCACGGACCTGGTAACAGATGAAAAAGAATCCATCAGCAGAATAAACAGCAACAAATAGACAATATAAAAACAGATATCTCCAATCTGTCCGCTCTCAAAAACATCTGCAAAATTCGCCAGTACAGCAGATAGTAAAATAAGAAACAGTATTTTTATCAGAAGACTCTTTTCCTTTTCCAGACCGGAAAATAAAAAACTGTGCACCATCTCCTGCACAGTATCTTCAGATAATACCTTTTCTCCTTTTATCAGACCATCCAGCATGTCCTTCATGGAAAAGCTTTCTTCTCCGAGCATCTGGTCCAGCATCCTTTGCACCCGTGAAAGATCAAGTTCTTCAAGGATATCCGATACCGTGCTGGCTTCCGCCTGCGTTATCTTTTCTTTCTCTGTCCCTCCTGAATTATTTTCAGTCTCTGTATTCTCTGACTGCCTTTCAGCTGCCTGACAGATAATACTTCCCGATATCAGATTCAAAATTTTCAGATCCGCCAGATTCATCAGTAATACGAGCATTCCTATCATAACTGGTGCATATTTTTTTCCACGCCATCTTCTGCTCTGTTTTCGGCGCTTCATCCCAGAAACTCCTGAATCGTTTCCAGCAATGCCATCAATACGGGAATACTCAGAACCATGACAGATAATTTACAAAAAAGTTCAATCTGTGACGCGGTTGCCTGATATCCTGCATCTTTACAGATCCCGGCAGAAAACTGCCCAATATATGTAATTCCTATCATTTTAATCAGCGTAAGAAAATACTCCGGATCCACCGACAGACTCTGCTGTATTTTTCCGATCATCCGGAAAAGATAATCCAGTTTATCCACAGCCAGTCCCAGAATTATGATACCTATCCCCATCGTTATGAACGAAACATATTCCGTTCTTGTTCCTTTCAAAAAAAAGCCAAGCACTACACCGCAGATTCCCAGCAGAGATATTCTGATAATATCCACGTTTTCTGCTCCTTTCAGATTACAAATAACTTCTGGATGTTCTGAAACAATTCATAAATATACGGAACGATCCAAAACAGAACGATCAACAAACCCGCAAGGCTTACCATAAAAGCCTGCTCATCCCTGCCACTGTGTTTCAATACCTGAGAAAGAATGGAAACAAGTATCCCAACTGCCGCAATCTTAAATATGATCGTAACTTCCATTCTCTCTCCTTTCTCCGGAATTACCAGAATAATATTGCAAGCAGGATACCACCCATAGCACCAAGACTTCGATATATTTTTTTCTTTTCCTCTTTATCTTTCCGCAGATTTTGCAAAAGATAAAGAAAATCTGTTTCATATAGTTCCAGCTGCCGAATCTGCATTTCCCGGTCCAGATAGCCAAGTTTCTCTCCCAGCAAACTTATTTTTCTCCGTTCATCCTCATCGAGTTTTAAATCTGTAAGGTAATTTTCTGTACAATTTTGAAAAATTATGCTGAGTTTCTCTTCTGTGTTAGCTTCTATGCATGCAGCCACCCTTTCTAAAAACTCCTCGTACCTTCCCCGACATCGACATGCCGTATCGCGAAGCGCATCCGAAAGCGAGCTGTTTCCGCACCGTATTTCTCCTTTCAGGCATAAAATAACCTGTAAAAACTCTTCAAGATTTTTCTCATGTAGCATAAGTTCTCTGCTTTTTAAGTATCCCAGTCCTGCGGACGCGAAGATAATAAGGACAGCTCCCACCAGTTTCAGCATGGTTTTCCCTTCCCATCATATATTGCTTCTATACTTCCTGCATGTCCTTTTTTTCCAAGAACAATATATCGTTCAAAGACTTCCAGTTCTCTCAGTTTCTGAAAAAAGGGCTGTCTTAAAATATCTTCCAGTGAATTTCCGTGAGCTGTCGCAAACAATTTACACCCACAATGGACCACGGACTCTACCGCTTTAAAATCTTCTTTCTTCCCAAGTTCATCTACAGCCACAACATCCGGTGACATCGAACGCAGCAACATCTGCATTCCTTTTGCCTTTGGGCAGGCATCCAGCACATCTGTCCGCATCCCCAGATCATTCTGTGGTATTCCCTGATAGCATCCGGCAAGTTCACTTCTCTCGTCCACCACTCCTACTGTCTTTCCCTGGATTCTATCTGTCCCATTGCTGATCTGCCGTATCATATCTCTGAGAAGGGTGGTTTTTCCACATCTTGGCGGTGCAATGATCAGTGTATGATATACCTGCTCTCCATTTCGGATATACGGCAACACTTCATCTGCGCACCCCTGTACCTGATGTGCAAGCCGCACGTTGATGCAGGAAATATACTTCATCCCCCGGATATGTTCCCCATCCAGAATGACTTTTCCGGTAATTCCTACCCGATGCCCTCCCTGTACACTCAGATAGCCCTGACATATTTCATCTTCATAAGCATAAAGAGAATATCCACTGATATACTCCAGTGTTTCTTTCAGATCCTGTCTCGTTACCCGATAAGGCATTCCATTTCCGGTTCGGAGAAATTTTTCTCCGTCTCCATAACACAGAAATACCGGTCGGCCTGTCCGAAGTCTGATTTCATAAAGTTTTTCGTAATCTATCACACATTCTTCCAGAAGTTTCCGGATATTTCCGGCAAAAAGACTCTGAATCTGTCCCGCCCTGATCGTCCTCACCTCTTTTACTACTGCGAACGACTGTATCTCTTTTACACTAATATATGTTCAATGTCCGGATTTAGTACAAAAAGAATCCCGCGATTTTGATTTCATCACGGGATTCTGTATCACTCCAATATTTTAGCCATAATATTTCATGGCAGCTGTACTTCCGCATGCTCCCATTGCAGTTCCAGAGGTTTGCGTGACCATACTGCTCCACTGTATTCTTCGCCCAGCTCCAGCATCAGATACGAGCCATCTTCCATAGAAATAGTCCTGAGATCTCTGGATAATCCTTCTCCTGTCCACTTAATATATGCCTCTCGCAGCACCCACTGTGTAAAAAAAGCTTTCTCCGGTTCATCACTGTCCAGTATTTCCCGAATCATCTCTTCCGGAACCATTCTCTCCAGCATCCGTTCATAATTTACCTTTTTATGCACCTGCACATCTATTCCAATTTCCTGGTCTGCGATGATACACATTACATATTTGCCGGAATGTGTAATATTATAATGTATCTTCGGCTGCAGGGTAAGGAATGGTTTGCCATGTTCACCGGTAGCCCTCGGTTCAAATGCCAGCTTCAGTCCATACTCTTTGTAGAGTCCTGTCGCAAGCAGTTTCTCCCCTATCATGTGCTCCATATTTTTGTGTTCGTACTGCTGTGGAACTTCTGTAAAATAAATAACCGCCTTCATACTCCAGCCTCCTTTAAGAATCGGGACGGTTCCCGTTTCTTCTCATACTGCTGTCTCACGTAACATAAAGCCAACTGTTTCCTGGCCCGTGTCATTCCGACATAAAACAGTCTGCGTTCTTCTTCAATGGCAGGTTCCAGTACCGCTTTTCGATAAGGCATACTACCTTCATTAACATTCAGGATATACACCTGTTCATACTCCAGACCTTTCACCCCATGAAGTGTAGAGATCAGAACGCCCTCCCGTTCCTGCTCAGCTTTTCGTGCCTGCTCTTCAAGCTTTTCTGTGTATTCTTCTATGTAGGATTCCCATTCTTCCAGACTGTTCATTCCTTTTGTACTTTCTGTCAACCGGTCCAGAATCTCACTCAGCTCTTCTGGTTTTATTTTACGATACTCTGCATATTCACGCAAGTATTCTTCATATCCCATTCCCTTTCGGATAAAATTAATTGCAGCATAAGGTGCCAGACTCTTCAGCACTCGCAAATGCGTTTCCAATGTTGTGATACGGTCACACATCCAGTCCTTATCTTTATAAAATTCTTTTAGTTCTTCAAAGGATACAACTGATGATAATGACAAGGCATCACGGGAAATATATCGATTGGGCCGATTCATAAATTCAAGGAAATACTTCCTGTTCTTTTCCCCTGCTGCAAAATGCATATAGGCAAGAAGATTCCGGCAGATCCAATGCTGAAAAAGATTCGGGAGTTTTTCCTTCATGTTAAACGGGACCTGTCGTTCCATCAATGCACCTACCAGTCCTTCTGCCTCCTGATTCGTTCGAAGAAGAATTGCCGTATCTTCCAGACGCTCTCCGTTTTCCATCCGTTCTCTGAGTTCCGAGACAACTGCAAGATATTCTTCTCTCGGATTTTGGAATTCCCGTATCTGAACCGCTTTACCTACCTGATTCGGTGTGGAAAGCTTTTTGGAAAAACGTTTTTTATTTTCTCCGATCACGTGCATCGCTGCTGAAAGGATCTGTCCACTGCATCGATAATTCACATCCAGTGTAACTGTTTCCGCATCCGGATAATCTCTGGTAAAATTCAGCATAATTTCAGGCCTTGCACCACGAAAATGATAAATCGACTGATCATCATCTCCAACGATAAACAAATTATTCTGTGGCTTTGCCAGCATGCGTACAATATCATATTGCAATTGGTTGATATCCTGAAATTCATCCACAAGAATATACTGAAATTTCTTCTGCCATGCTTCCAGAATATCTTTTCGCTGCACAAAAAGCTCATAACAATACAGGATCATATCATCAAAATCCAGTTTACGTCTGCTCTGACAGGCTTCACGGTATCCCTGGTAAATCTGTCGGAACACTTCATCCGGACAGCATGAAGAATAGTAATGTTCCAGTGCAATTTTGTTTCCTTTCACCACACTGATCTCCCTGGCAATCTCTTCCGGAAAATCTCCTTCTTCTGCCAGATCACCACCATAATTCAACGTCAGTTCTCTCAAAATGCCGAATTTTTCTTCATCAGACAGAATATTAGCCGCAGTAAATCCATATGCCTGTTTCAATATTCCATAAAACACGCCATGAAATGTACCAAAAGTAACCGGAGTATACTGCTGTCCGGTAAAACTTAAAAAGCGCTCCTTCATTTCCTTTGCCGCCGCCCTGGAAAAAGTCACGACCAGAATATTAAAAGGTGAGATTCCGCCTTCATTTATCATATATGCAGTTCGTTCTACAATTACGGAAGTTTTCCCCGAACCGGGGCCTGCCAGAACCATCATTGGTCCTGACAGGTGGGCGATCGCCCTTTGTTGAGATGGATTTCTTTTTATCATTTATTACTCTCAGCTGAGTTTCTCAATTGCTGCCTTTACACGTTTCAGTGTTTCTTCTTTGCCGATGATTTCCATAATTTCTGTTGCTCCGGCCGGTGTCATCTGTTTACCGGATACTGCTGTACGAAGCGGCCACATTACATAACCGTTCTTATAACCTTTTTCTTTGACAAATGCACTTAAAGAAGCAAACAGTGGATCATTTGTATAATCTTCCTGTGCTTCCAGAACCGGAAGAACTTCTTTCAATACTGCAAGAGAAGTTTCTTCATTTGTCTTCATCTTCTTATGGCAGTACATTGCAGAATCATATTCCGGAACTTCTTCAAAGAAATCGATCAGTGCCGGGATATCCGGGAATGTCTCGATTCTGGTCTGTACCATTCCGGCAATTTTACGGAAATCATAATCTCTTTTAAGAACTTCCTTCATATATGGAAGAGCTTTTTCATAGAACTCTTCCGGATCCATTTTCTTAATATACTCGCCATTCATCCAGCGAAGCTTGGTAATATCGAATACGGCCGGTGATTTGCTGATATGATGATAATCAAAAGCTTCGACCAGTTCCGGAAGTGAGAAGATCTCACGATTGTCCTGCGGGCTCCATCCAAGAAGTGCGACAAAGTTAACGATTGCCTCTGTAACAAATCCCTGATTCAGAAGGTCTTCATATGAAGAATGTCCGGAACGTTTGGAAAGTTTCTGATGTTCTTCATTTGTGATCAGCGGACAATGAACGTATACCGGAATCTCCCATCCGAATGCTTCGTAGATACGGTTGTATTTTGGTGCAGAAGAAAGATACTCATTTCCTCTGACAACATGAGTGATTCCCATAAGATGGTCATCAATTACGTTTGCAAAATTGTATGTCGGATATCCATCAGATTTGATCAGGATAAGGTCTTCCATCTCTTCGTTGTTAACTGTGATATCTCCATAGATCACATCATGGAATGTCGTAGTTCCTTCTGTTGGCATATTAAAGCGGATAACGTGTGGTTCTCCTGCATCAAGACGTCTCTGTACTTCTTCTTTTGACAGACGCAGACATCTCTTATCGTAGATAGAGATTTCTTTTCCTGCAACTACACGTTTCATAGATTCCAGTTCTTCCGGTCCACAAAAGCAGTAATAAGCATCTCCCTGCTCGATCAGCTGCTGTGCATATTTCAGATAAAGTCCCGAAGCCTGTCTCTCACTCTGTACATATGGTCCATATCCCTTATCTTTGTCCGGACCTTCATCATGAATGAGTCCTGTTCCTGCCATCGTACGATAGATGATATCTACAGCACCTTCCACATAACGCTCCTGGTCAGTGTCTTCGATTCGAAGAATAAAATCTCCACCTTCGTGTTTTGCAATGAGATATGCATAAAGCGCTGTACGAAGATTACCTACATGCATTCTTCCTGTAGGACTCGGTGCAAATCTTGTTCTGATCTTTGTCATTGTATCTTTCCTGCCTTTCAAAATATATAAACTCAGAAAAAACCCCTGAGACATCACTGCCTCAGGGAATGTTCTGCATACTAAGCTTCGATGCCTCTGCCTTTCAGATATTCGATCACATCTCCCACTGTTGCCAGTTCTGTCAGCTCTTCAGCAGGAATCTCTATATTGTATTCATCTTCCAGAGCCATTACCAGTTCAAAAAGATCAAGAGAATCTGCTCCAAGATCATCTTTAAAAGAAGTATCTGCTGTAATTTCGCTTTCTTCGCAGTTTAACTGTTCTGCAATCATTTTTCTCATTTCTTCTAACATTGCTATTTCTCCTTTATCAAGTAACAATTTTGCTCTACTTTGATGTGCAAAGTATATATTCTGAGAACCTATTTGTCAATAGATTTTGCTTATTTTAGAGAAGCCTTTCCGGCTCTTTAAATTTAATCTGTCTGGCCACACTCAATGCCAGTCCCATCTCTGCCATCAGGAACAGGATTGATGTACCTCCATAACTGATAAACGGCAAAGTAACACCTGTATTTGGCATCAGATTTACCACTACGGCAATATTAAAAATAACCTGCAGTGCAATATGAATAAAAATACCGCTCACTATCAATGAGCCAAACAGATCTGATGCATTCTGTGCAATAAAGAACAATCGGTACAAAAGGTAAGCAAACAGAAGAAGTACGATCATTCCGCCAAGAATTCCAAGTTCTTCACATACAATAGAAAAGATCATATCGTTCTGCGCTTCCGGCACACTTCCGAGCTTCTGGATACTGTTTCCAAGTCCTCTTCCCAGAAACCCTCCTGATCCAATCGCATACAATGCCTGTATCGTCTGATAGCCATCTCCTGATGCATAATCCTCCGGATGCAGCCATACAAGGATTCGTCTCAAACGGAAACTTGAACTGGTTTCCATCGTCGCACTTAAGAAGCTGATAGCAACAATAGCAACAACCAGGAGAATACCTGCTGCAATGAGGAATGGTCTTACTTTTGGATGTGCAATAAAGATAAGGCCAATCGTAATACCGAAAATAATGATCGCAGTACTCAGGTTATCTGTAAATACATATGTTATGAATGCAAGCGCACCGCCACTTCCTGCCAGCATCATAAAGCCTTTCAGTGTACCAATCTTTCTTCCCATATTTACGATCATATAAGAAAGACAGACGATCACTGCAATCTTCGCGAGCTCCGACGGCTGAAATGACAATGGTCCCAGATTCAGCCATCGACGCGCTCCATTTGCGCTTCGTCCAAGAGGTGTCTTGACCAGTAGCATCAGCACTGCTGCTACACCATAAATAACCCCTGTAAATCTCGTCAATATATGATAATCTATCTTTGAGATTGCAAGTGCGGCTATGATACATGCCAGACTGATCGCAGCCTGTTTTTTAAAATAATACATGTCATCGCCATAGTTCAGTTCTGCCATGTAAGAGCTGGTACTGTACAGCATAACCAGTCCAAAACAAGTCAAAAGAATGATAACCGCGAGAAGACTGTAATCATAATAATCGGTTTTCTTTTTTATTTTTGGTTTTCTTACAACTGCTTTTTTTCTACTCATAGCATACAGTATAGCAGACTCCTTTCCCGTCCGCAAGAAAAAAACAGGGAAACGGCATACAATCCGTCCCCCTGTTATACTGTGGATCAACGACCATTCCCATTCCTGCAAACAATCGTTTATCTGTCACATTTTTATATTACTTATCACTGTCATTGTCGATAGCTGCGGTCTCGATCACGAACTTCACATTGCCGTCCATGTCATCTTCCTTACCACTGAAGGAACGATATGCATTGTCATCAGAGCAGATTGCATCCAGACGATCCAGGATATCCTGAAGGTCATCATCCACGATATCAGAGAGTTTTTTGATTCCATCATCATTAAACTCTTTTGTTCCGTCAGCAAGTTCCTTTGCTCCATCAGAAAGACTCTTAATTCCACTCTTAACCTGTGCACTTCCGCTGCTGAGTGTAGATGTTCCGCTCATAAGCTGCTGTGTACCGGATGCAAGCTGGCTGGCTCCACTGTTAAGCTTGCTGCTGTTTGCAGAAAGTGTACTTGCTCCACTGGTAAGCTGACTCGTGGCACTTGTTACTTTGGAAGTTCCACTGTTGAGCTGTTTGCTGGCCTTTGTAAGCTTGCTTGCTCCACTGGTCAGTGTCTTTCCAGAACTTTCCAGTGCAGTTGCTCCGCTGGTAAGCTGGCTGTTGCTTCCCATCAGAGTCTTGGCTCCGTTTACAAGTGTCTGAGAAGCTTCTGATGCCTGTGAATAACCATCTGACAGATTCTTTGCACCGTCAGAAAGCTGTTTGGCTGCATCTGTCAGATCTTTCAACTGACTTCCATCTCCAAGCATTTCACTGAGTTCTGTCTGAATCTTTGTGATTCCTGCTTTGACTGCCTCAGCACCCTGTGTCAGGGACATAGTCTCTGCAGTTGTACCTTCGGTACTTGTTCCTTTAGCTGTCAGCTGATCTCCTGCTTCACTGAGCTTAGCCCCGTTATCTATCATTCCCTGCAGACCATTATCAAGTGTATCTGCAAGACTCTGTGCTGTTTTCAGAGCTGAGGTTGTATCCTGTGCCTCCAGTCCGGAAGCACCTGCCTCTATCTGGCTGAGTCCTTCCTGGAGCTGAGCAGCTGCCTCTCCAACAGCTGCAGTCTGTGCACTCTGTGCATTTACGGAATCTGCTGCTGCCTGTACCTGTGCTGCCTGATCAGACAATCCTGATACCTGACCTGCATGAGCCTGAAGACTTGCAACACCTCCCTGTGCAGTTGCCACACCACCGGAGATTGCTCCGATCGCACTCTGTACTGCACTGTTGACTGCTGCTGCAGTCGCCTCATCCATGGAAGATGTATCAATACTACTTAAAATATCAATTGCGGAACTTGCACTGTCCAGACCTGCTGAAATCGTACCTGCATCACCCTGCAGCGCATCTCCTGTTCCGGCTGCAGCACTGACCGCACTCGCTGCCGCAGATACCTGATCTCCTGCGGAAGCTGCACCAGTCTCTGTAAGAGAGGCTGCTGCTGCTTTTGCTGTTTCAAGGCCATCTGAAATCTGCTCTGCGCTCTGTGCTGTACTGCCACCATTCAAATTATCAATGATTTGCTTTAATCCGGCGGATGCTTCTTTTAACTGCACAGGTGCCTGTGTATATGCTTTTACATTTGCTGCATACTCAGCTGTACTGGATGCATATTTCTCTGCACTGTCTGCAAAATCAGAAACACTTGCAAGTGAAGTATTCAGTTCCGGAAGTTTTGCAGCTACAGCTGTTGCAAGTTTTGAAATACTGTCTGTAACTGTTGTAATTCCTGCTGTTTCTGTTCCGATACCTGTGAGCAGTTCTCCGATCGCAGATATATAATCCTGAATTCCCTGTCCGAGAGAAGAAGCGCCGGATACATATTTCTTCACACCATCTGTCAGTGTATTGCTTCCTTTTACATACTGCTGAACACCGGATGCAAGAGTAGTCACACCAGTATTATATTCTTTCAGAGATTTTGATAATGTTCCAACTCCTGATGCATATTCATTGACACCGGATGCAAGCTTATCTGCTCCTGCAGTATAAGAGGAAACGCCACTCTTAAGAGTAGCTGCTCCGCTGTTCAGACTGCTTACTCCACTTACGAGGGTTCCGATACCGGAATCAAATTCCTGATATTTTTCATCAAGCGTAGATGCTCCATCAGAAAGTTCCTTGCTTCCATCTACCAGTTTGGCTGCTGCATCTGTCAGATCCTTCATAGAATCTTTCAGATCATCAATACCATCAATGTTATCTACATCCAGAGAATCCAGAAGATCGGTCAGTGCAAATGTAAATGTAGAACTCATATTAAAGTCTGTCACATCTGCTTCCATTGTAAAGTTTTCCGGAATATCCAGATCAATGTCTTCATCTATGCTCTTAAGATCAAGATTATCAGCAAGTCCCGGCATACCAACGCCTACTACAATATTTCTCTGTCCGTCTGAAAGAATCTTTCCATTATCTATCGTTACATTTGTAAAATTGTCTGTAGGAAGGATCATCGCTGTTACCATTACAAACGGCGCATACAGATCTGTTGTTTTGTTTCCAACTTTTGTTTTATTCTTCACATTATTTTTGTATGCTACTTCGATCTTCAGATGTCCGCTTTTACCCCCGAGATCATCCGGATTTACCTGAGTACCATTCAGATAATATTTAATTTCCATGGAAACTGGAAGATCCTTGGTTGTAGTTCCCTGATAATAAATATCTTTATCATCTGTGTTCCAGGTCAGCTTATCTCCATTCTGAGAGAAAGTTTCATCACCTTTTACATTCTTGATGTCTTTCAGATCAGATACATCACTTAAGTCTCCTGCAGAAGCTGAATTTTTCAGCCAGTCAGAAACTGTGATCTCCTGTGGAGTTCCGTCTGACGCTGCATTTACATATACGGTCTCCTCTTTTGAAATATCTGTATTTGCTGCCAGTACCGGGCTAAAGCCCATTACCATAGTCATTCCTACTGCTACAGAAGCTGCTACCGCTTTTTTTCTGTTTCGGTTCATATTATACGACTCCTTTTCCAGCCATTGGCTTTTTTATATTTAATGGTTGTTGTGTGCTTATTATTTTTTATCCGGCAAAAAGCCTTTTGATGTATGAACGATGATCGGATCAAATACCATAAACATCGCAGGCAATACAAGAAGTACAACAATCGTACTGATCACTGCACCACGTGCAAGCAATGTACAGATCGCACCGATCATATCTACCCTTGAGTACAGGGCTACACCAAAAGTTGCCGCAAAGAAACTACATCCACTTACTATAATCGACTTCATTGAAAATTTATGTGCAATGGAAATAGAATCTTTCTTAGTTTTTCCAAGATGACGCTGTTTCTGATAGTTACTTGTCATCAGGATCGCATAGTCTACAGTTGCACCCAGCTGGATGGCACCGATTACGATACTTGCAACGAATGGAAGCGTTACCCCCTGGTAATACGGGATTGCCATATTAACAAAAATTGCAAATTCGATAACAAACAGCAGAATAAATGGTAACGAGATTGATTTGAATACAAACAGGATGATCAGGAATATTGCTGCCATAGAGAGGATATTTACTCTCTGGAGGTCAACATTTGTTGTATCCTGAAGGTCTTTCATCAGAGGTGCTTCACCGATCACCATTGATTCCGGACTATATTTTTTTACGATCTTCTGAATCGCATCAAGCTGTGCGTTACATTCATCCGTTGCAGAAGAATATTCAGAGCAGACAAACTGTACTTCATAGTTGTCGGACTGAAGCATTTTTTTAATATTGGAAGGAATCATGGATTCCGGGAATGTCGGTCCGATCAGAGAATTCATTCCAAGTGACCATTTTACTCCGTCAACTTTATCAATCTGATCCAGCATCTGTGTTTTTTCTTTGCTGTCCATTCCGTTTTTCAGAAGAATCATATGAACAGTACTCATATCGAAGTCTTCTTTCAGTTTTTCATTGGATACATTACTGTCCAGTGTAGCCGGAAGTGACTTATCAATATTGTAGTAAATCTGAGTATGATTGTTTCCGTAAACAGCCGGATACAGCATTACCAGGAAAACAAGAAGCCATACTTTGTAATGCTTTGTGATAAAACCAGAAGCCTTATCCAAGCTTTTGACCAGTGGTTTATGTTTTGTTTTTTCAATCACTCCGTCAAATACAAGGATCATTGCCGGCAGTGTGGTAATACAGCAGATAACACCGATGACAACACCTTTTGCCATAACAATACCCATATCACGTCCAAGTGCAAACGTCATAACACACAGAGCAAGGAATCCGGCAATCGTAGTAACCGAGCTTCCGGCTACAGATTTAAATGTATCTGCAATCGCATGTGCCATCGCACGGTCTTTGCTATCGTATTTTTTCTTATAATTTTCAAAGGAGTTCAGAAGGAAAATGGAATAGTCCATTGTTACACCTAGCTGAAGTACTGCTGTCAGAGATTTTGTTATATAACAAACTTCTCCAAAGAAAATATTAGTTCCAAGATTGTAAACAACTGCAAGGCCTACACTGAGAAGGAACAACACAGGAATTACCAGTGAATCCATTGCAAGAAGCAGAACCAGCAATGATAAGCAGGCTGCGATCACAACATAGATCGGCATCTCTTCAAGTGCCAGGTTCTTGATATCTGTTACAACACCGGACATACCACTGATAAAGCACTGTTCGTTTGCGATCTTACGCATGTCGCTGACTGCTTCCATCGCTGCATCAGATGATGTTGTATTATCAAACAGTGCAATCATCATGGTAGCATCACCATTAAAGAATCCATCCTTAAACTTTTCCGGAATCATGCTTACCGGAATACTTAAATCAGCCACACTGTCATACCACAGAACATCTTTTACATGCTCCACATTCTGGAATTTTTCTTTTAATGCTGCGACATCTTTCAATTCCATATCTTCCACGACTACCATGGAGAATGCACCCATTCCAAATTCATCCACCATGATATCCTGGCCTTCAACTGTTTCCAGTGATTCCGGCAGATAACTCAGGATATCGTAATTTACTCTCGTCGCTGCCATTCCCAGGAATGACGGGATAAGCAGTAACATACTGATGATTACAATGATCACTTTATGCTTTGCTATCCACTTTCCAAACTTAATCATCATGTCCTCCTTATTGAATATATTTTTCATTAATGACTATCAGTCACTTTTTATTCATCTAGAGTTATATACCCAAACTGACCATTAGTCAATATACGTTTTTGCCAATGTGTCCAAAAATCAACAACTTCTTTTTGTGATATTGACTTTTGGTCATTTCTGTTTATAATAAATGGCGACCATCAAATACAGGGAGGTTTTCTTAATGGGTAAATTAGAATCAAATAAAAAGAAAAAAGAAGACGCACTGTATAACACTGCTTTCGAACTGTTTACAACAAAAGGGACCAATAAAACTACTATCTCTGATATTGTTGAGAAAGCCGGAGTTGCTAAGGGTACTTTTTATCTGTATTTCAAAGATAAATATGATATCCGAAACAAACTGGCCTCTTCCAAAACGCAGGATTTATTTTTCGCTGCATATCTGGCTGTTCGTCAGAATCAGATCACAGGTTTTCCTGCTCAGCTCCATTTTATGATCGATCATATCCTAAATGCACTCAAAAATGATTCTCAGCTTCTTATCTTTGTTTCGAAAAACCTCTCCTGGAATGTATTTCAGGCTGCATTGGAACAAAAAATGCCTGACAGAGATGTCAGATTTTATGATAAATATCTCCAACTGATCGAGGAAGGTCATCAGGCTTATGAACATCCTGATCTGCTGCTCTTCTCAGTGATCGAGCTTGCAAGTTCAACCTGCTACAACTGTATTCTGTATCAGCAGCCAGTTCCACTTGAAGAATACATGCCTTATCTGCACAAATCCATTGATGGGATACTTTCCAGTTATCAGAAAGATTCTTCTGATACTTCCGCAGACTAAAACAGAGCTGTACCTTATTGGTCAGCTCTGTCTTATATTTCATATCTATTCTGTTTTTAATTTTCCATCTCTTTTGGCTTTTTCCACAAGTCTCCGATTAGCCGCATTCATTGTACCAAACTTATCCACACAGCAAATGACTTCTGCACAATCATCCATCATTTTCTCTGCTTTTTCCAGATGTTCTTCTGTAACAGCCTCGAATGGTTCTTCGCTGATCACCTCTGCTGCCAGTGCTTTTGCAACATCATAGTCCAGATCATTACTGTGGATCACACCTGCAATAAATGGAATACCCGCTCTCTGCAATTTTCGATATACCGGAATTCCTCTGCCATTTCCACCAATGACAAATACCTGTGGTTTACCTGCCGGAGCGCCCATTTCAAGACATCCAAAAGAAGCATTATAGCTTCCCGTTGTAATTCCATAAAGATGATGGATATATTCGGATGTAAAAATATCCTCCGGTGTACCATATTTTTCGATCCGGTCACCATGGACACAGATCACATAATCTGATATTTTCTGAGCCAGATCAAGTTCATGAAGCGACATCAACACAGCTGTGTGATGTTCCAGAACCATCTTCTTTAATATAGAAAGAAGTTCCAGTTTATGACGAATATCCAAAAAGGAAGTCGGCTCATCTAGAACAATCACTTCTGGTTCCTGGCAGATTGCTCTGGCCAGCAGAATCCTCTGTCGCTGTCCATCACTGATCTCGGTAAAATCTCTGTCCTTAAAATCCAGTGCATGGACCATTTCCATTGCCTTATGTACCTTTTCCCAGTCACCCTCCGATAAGATTCCCAGCGTACCTGTATACGGATATCGTCCTGTTGCAACAATATCCTCACATGTCATAAGCTCTGGTCTTATTCTCTCCGTCGTTACAACGGCCAGCTTCTGTGCAACTTCCTTACCTGACATCTGACTCATCAGTTTCTGATCCAGATACACAGTTCCTCCTACCAGTTTTAGCTGTCTGGTAAGGCTCTTCAATATTGTTGATTTTCCTGCACCGTTCGGTCCGATCAGAGTAAGGATTTCTCCCCGGTTCAATCGAATTTCAATATCACGGATCAGTGGCTTTCCATCGTATCCTACTGTCATCTGTTCAGAATGAACAAAATATTCTCCCATCAGGCCATCCTCTTTCTTCGAATCATAATGTAGATCACAACCGGTGCTCCAAATACTGCAGTAACAGAACTGATACTGAGTTCTGTCGGTGCAAAAGCAGTTCTAGCGATCAGGTCACAGAAGAGGCAGAAGACAGCGCCTCCCAGGAAACATCCCGGAATCACCAGAAGCGGCTTGGATGTTTTCATAAGACTTTTTATAAGATGCGGTACTGCAATTCCTACAAAGGAGATCGGACCGGCAAAAGCGGTCACACAGGCTGACAGAATACTGGAAAGCAGGATCAGGGCAATACGAAATGCTTTGATATTTACTCCCATATTCTGTGCATAGCCCTCGCCAAGCTGATATGCACTGATCGGCTTGGACATTAAAAATGTAAGAAAAAGTGCAGTAAACACCACAACTGCCATCACAGAAACATTATCCCAGCTTGTTCCGGAAAAACTTCCCAGTGACCAGTTATGAAGATTGACAATATTGGAATCATCTGCAAAAGTGACTACAAAATCCGTTATTGCAGAACAGATATATCCAATCATAATACCACTTACAACAAGCATGGACATCTGCTTTACCTTTCGTGAGATCAAAAGCACAAATCCCATGGATATCAGAGAACCGGTAAACGCAGCCAGGATCATCAGTCCTGAAGTAGCTACCATGGATTTTCCCAGCAGATAGATCATTGTCAATGCCACGATCAGTTTTGCACCTGATGAAATACCAAGTACAAAAGGACCTGCGATCGGGTTTCCAAAAAATGTCTGCAGAAGAAACCCTGATACTGAAAGTGCTCCTCCGAGAATCACTGCCGCCAGTATTCGTGGCAGTCTTATCTCCCAGACAATATTGTAAGCAGTTTCATCTCCGTTTTTGTGGAACAGTATCTGAAATATATCATTCAGTGAAATAGAAATACTTCCTGAATTGATATTCCAAAATATAAAGACCAGCAGAAGCACTATCAGTATTATAAAAGACAGCCAGTATCTGAAATGCAATTTCTTCCGCATGTTACTTCCTCTCATCATTTTAATTTATGCATGTAAGTCAATGTATCCAGATTTGGATCATCTGAGGTCAGCATGGTATGAATATCTTCGATCATTGTTCCAAGTTCCATTGTCTCCTGAAACAGATTCTGATTGGTGCACCAGACATTTCCATCCTTAACTGCTTTAAAATCAGCAAGCAGAGAACTCTTCTCCAGCATCTGGCTGATATCTGTCAGTTCACCATCGATCGTACTATTGTAGATGATATAATCCGCATCCTTAGCCCCGGCATAAAACTCTTCCATCTGCATATTCATTGTGGAAAGAGAGTTATCATCCTCCGCTCCAAGATCACTGAAAATATATTTTCCACCGGCGAGTTCGATCATCTTGGATACATAATCTCCTGACTTACGAACATTGGCAGCCCCTACTGAATTGATATAGAAGAAAGCCACTGTCTTTCCGGTAGATTCACTGTCCTCTATTGCTTTCAGTTTATCAACCTGTTCCTGAAAAAGTTTGTCTGCAAGTTCTTCTTTTCCAAGAAGAACCCCATATAGCTTCAACCACTCAGTACGGCCAAGCGGATGACTTTCGTAACTTGAATGCTCTACCAGAACCGGGATTCCGAACTGCTCAAGCTTTTCTTTTACTTCCGGTTTATGGTAGATCATTGTAGACTCAATCGCCAGATCACAATTTTTAGACAAAATCAGTTCGTAATCCGGTGCACTGTACTTACCAGCAAAAGAAATACTTCCATCTTCCAGTGCTTTCTTAGCCTCGTCGATATACCATCCGTCAGCATTGGTTCCTGAAAGACTGATGCTGTCCAGCCCGTCCAATGCACAGAAAAGATCCATTGCCGATGTTGCCACAAGATAGATATTATCAAGTGGCTGTTTAATAACTGCAATATCACTGTCAAGGCCCTCCGGAGCTTCTTTTCCTTCCGGAACAAGAAGAAACTGCCCATCTCCTGCAATTGTGATAAGTGCATAACCATCTTCATAATAATCTACTGAAAACTGATCTGCATACTGAAGTTCCAGACTGTGATCATATTTTAAGCCAGCCAGGTCCTGTCTGACGGCATTACTTTCTGTCGTCTCTTTTTCATCAGCTGACTGAGCCCATACAGGTACAGTCAGCATCATTGATGCGCTCAATGCTGCGCATAAAAAAATGCGTAACGTTTTTCTCATTTTTATTTTTCTGCCTCTTTAATACTTGCGGAATCAAACTGTAAAGTATATTCAATCTCATGAGGAGTACTCATTGCAACGGTGTCCGCTGTGACTTCCATAGGATAATCAAAACCATCTACCGGAATTTCAAACACAGAATTTCCATCCTTGTTGACTGGTTCATATTTGTCATCACCAATCAGCATATAATCATAGTACGGACTGCTCCATTCTACTGATGCAGTTACCTTTCCATCTTTAACTGTAAATTCAGCCGGAGAGGTTACTGTAGCCTTTCCGGATCCACCTTCCAGCTTCACATCTGCAGTATAATCACCATCTTCCAGTTTCAGATCTTCAGCAGTCATCTTTTTTGTATCGGTTTCTTTTGTGTCAGAAACTTCAGCATCGGCTTCTTTCTGAGGATTTGTTACTTTTACTTTATGATCGTACCATTTGTTCTTCTTTCCGATCAAAGCAACATCAAATTCTTCATCAATGGCAGGAACCGGGATATCAAATCCGTAAACTTCTTCTTTATATCCATCACTATATGTTACTTCATCTGTTGTCGGCTCAAGAATCTCAGCTCCGTCTTTCTGGGCATCTTCTGCCTTTCCAACAAAAAGATTTACGATCTTCTTTGAATTCAGGCTCACATGGATCGTCATCTTACCATCTTTGACTGTCAACGTTCCTTTACCGTCATTTGCTTCATTTACATGAAACATTCCACTGTCTGTATCAAACTCTGCACTGTAAGTACCGTCTTCAAGCACCGTATCCTTTGCATCGTCCTTTTTGTCCGCTGTATCAGCTTTTGCATCATCCTTTTTATCATCTGATGATTTTGAATCTGTCACTGTTGCAGAAACTGCCTTTGCTCCTGTCTCTGCCATAACCGGGCTGAAACTGCCAAGTACCATAGCTCCGCTTAATACGCATGCCATCATTGCCACTGAACGTTTCATAATATAAATCCTCCTGATTTTACAGGAAATGCCCGGAAGACAATCAAGCCTTCCGGGCAGTCCCGTTTATTGCATAAATTATTTACACATTACATTATTCTGCTGCAGAATCGTCTGTAACTTCTTCTGCACCATCTGTTGTGTCATCTGCTGCTTCTGCAGTATCATCTGTTGTTTCTTCAGCTGTATCAGCTGTTCCAAGAGAATCAATTGCTGCTTTTGTATGCTCTACGTAAAGATCCTCTACAGCTTCAATTCTTCCAAGACCTGCGATCTGGCAGTCAACGCTGTCAAATGCACCAGATGCATTGAACTGAGATTTCCAGGAATCGTCATCATCACCAGCCATATCGTTGTTTGCATGATCACCAGCAACAACCATCAGCGGACGAAGAACAACTTTCTTGAATCCTGCGTCTTTAACTTTTGCAATAACAGCCTGGCATTCTGTATCTTCTGGCTCACCTTCTACAGTTCCAATGAAAGCGTTTGTAAATCCAAGATTATCCATCTGTGACTGCATCTGATCATATGTTACATTTGCTGTATGGGAAGTACCATGTCCCATGAATACAAATGCTGTGCCATCTTCTGCAGCTGCTTCCATGCTGTCATATCCAGCTTCTTTGCAAGCTTCATCTGTGATAGCCTGTGCAACCGCTTTTTTGTCATCGTTGATCACTGTAGCATCTTCACCAACTTCACCAAGCATTGGTTCTGCGATCGCAACAGATTCAAATTTATCTTTGTATCCATCAATTGCTTCTGTCATTTCATCATATTCAGCACCATGCATCAGATGTGTAGGCTGAACAACAAGATTTTTAACGCCATTATCAACTGCACGGTCAAGTGCCTGCTGCATATTGTCAATCACTTCATCATCTCTTGCTTCTACATGGTTGATGATGATCTGTGCTGTAAATGCACGTCTTACAGACCAATCCGGATATGCTTCCTGCAGTTTGTCTTCGATTCCTTTGATATCCTCAGCACGGCTGTCGTTGAAGGATGTACCAAAGCTTACAACAAGAAGTTCGTTCTCACCGATTTCATCCTGGTTACGAGGATCATCTTTGGATGCATCACCAGTGTCACGTCCGAAGTAATCCGGATCAGCTTCTTCGCCTTCAACCAGTTCCTTCTGAGCGTCTGTCAGTTTATCCCATGCTTCTTTGGCAGCTTTGCAGTCTTCATCTGTTGTATCAGTTCTTTCCTGAACATAGATCTTGTCGATCAGTGCTGCTACTTCATCTGCTGCTTTCTGATCATCATCGGAAGCTTCTTCTGTATCAGCGGTTTCTGCATCATCTGCTGTTTCTGCATCATCTGCTGTTTCTTCTGTTGCTGTCTCAGCAGTGTCATCAGAAGCGTAAATGCTTGCAGATCCCATCATTGTGACTGTTGCTACAGTCATTGCAATTGCCAGTGCTTTTACAGTTTTGTTTTTCATGTTTTTTTCCTCCTGTACCTGTTTTCTCATGAAAATTAAAATGAATAAAAAAGTACGGCAGCAAGCCTGGTCAAAAAATATTTTTCGGAGAAATACTATATTTCCCAATAAAAAAACTCCTGCACCGGGCTAGAGTTTCTGGATTATGGTACAACCAATTACTCGTGATCCGGAATTTAAAATCCCCGTACCAATAGCAGGCAGGTTTCCTGACTTACAGATCAATACACCCGAATCGTCTTCCCAGTTTCCCAGTGACTGTGCATACACACATGATTCTGCATTCCCTGTATACAGTGACGAGATCGTACAGGACTTACACCTGTTTCCCTTTTAACTGAAGGCTATTTGATTATCTAACATCAGCACCTGTTATTTTTATTATTCAATTTCTTACAGAATACCACTATTTTAGTCAATTTACAATAGGGCAGTTATTTTTTTAACACTAAATCGCACAACGGAAGCAGATACAAAAACACTGCAAATAAGACGCTGTATCCCGGTGCACCTGCTGCTGTAAGCGGAACAGCACACGCGATCGACCACGGCACCAAAGGTGCTATGATCACTGCACTGTCCTCCAGATTATTGGCAAAACGCAGCTTATCCGGTTCTGTTCTGCTGCAGAGCTGATCTGTAAGCATGATTGCCAGTGTCTGATTACATGCCATAACGCTTGTCAGGATTGATGTGACAAGCACTGCAAAATATGGTTTTGTCCTGTCGGCAAGCAAACAGACCATTTTCTGAAATCCATTCAGGATTCCTGTTGCCTGAAAAATTCCTGAATAAGATGAAGAAATGCATACGATTGCTCCAACCTTCAACATCGAAGTGATACCACCTCCATTCAGCATTGCCGCTACCGTCACATCTGTAGAATGGAAACCATTCAGAAGAAGTTCAGGAAGTTCCGTAAATGCCATATTCTGAAGGCCAATACAGACAGGAATTGCAGTAACTATACTTGCAATCATCGCGATCTTCACCCCTGCCTGCATAACAGACAACAGCAGAATCACCGCTGCAGGCAGCAATGCAATCCAGCTGAGCCGGAACTCACTGCCAAAAGCATGTCCAAGATCCGGCATCTCTGTTTTTCCATGAAGCTGTATGCTGACAGTCAGATAAAGAATACAGGTAATGGTAAATGGTGCCAATGCACTTTTGATCATATTTTTTATATTTGTATAGATACCTGTCTCCGTCAGCTCCGCCACCAGAAGTGCACTTGTCGAAACAGGAGAACAACGATCTCCGAAATATACCCCGGAAAGAATTGCACCACCGGTCATCCATGAAGGAATTCCAAGTGCAGAAGCCATCGTTGCACATACAACACCAATCGTGGCTGCCGTACCAAGAGCAGTTCCTGTCAGGACTGAGATCAGACAATTCAGAAGAAATGTCATCAGCAAAAATGTCGATGGTTTTATCAGATGCACGGTATAACAGATGATTGCAGGAATTGTTCCAGCCTGTCGCCAAAGTGCTGTCAGCATTCCGATCAGTATAAATGTGAGCAGAATATTTTTTACTTTCCAGGCTCCCTGTAATGCCATCCTGCTAATCTGTCTCCAGCTATATCCCTGTTTTTTTCCATACAGGCTGAAAATGATCAGACCTGCCAGAAGAGCATATAATATAGATTTTCCCGTTATGATGCATATAATGAGCAAAGCACAGAAAATCCCAATCGTCAGAACTTCCATGATCGTTTTCCTTTCATATTTAATGCGTTGTCATAATAACATGGATGAAAGGAATTGTAAAATCCTGTATTTACCCTAAAAGACCCGGAAGAATCCTCCCAGGTCTTATTTGATATTTCTTTGTTGTTATGAATTTTTACAGGACGCCTCACATGGACAGTCAAAGCTCGGATTGAATGCATAGAAGTTTTTCGCATCCAGCTGTTCCTGTACGGAACGAAGTGCTTCCCCGAAACGCTGGAAGTGTACGACTTCTCTCGCACGTAGAAAACGAATCGGATCTGCAATTTCAGGAATGTCACGGACAACTCGAAGAATATTATCGTACGTTGCCCGGGCTTTCTGTTCCGCAGCAAGGTCTTCAAACAAATCTGTGATCGGATCACCTTTACTCTGGAATTCACATGCATTGAAAGGAACTCCACCGGCTGCCTGTGGCCATACACCTACTGTATGATCAATATAATATGGCCCAAAACCACTTTTTTCAATTTCTTCCATAGAGAGATCTTTTGTCAGCTGATGAACGATCGTGGAAACCATTTCCAAGTGTGCCAGTTCCTCAGTGCCAATATCATTCAGCACTGCCATGGCCATGCGATTTGGCATAGTAAAACGCTGAGAAAGATAACGCATAGATGCTCCGATCTCGCCATCCGGGCCACCAGACTTCAATACCCTATAATACCAAAAATTGACATTTTTCAGATGATACAATATTCCCGGCAGATGGGTACCTGCCGGGAGTTTTTTAGATCGCGATCAGATCTTTCCAGGTCTTTTCACCTGCTATTCCATCTGCTTCCAGGACTCCTTTTCTGGACTTCTGGTAAGTCTTGAGCGCATAGATTGTATTTTCATCTGCCTTCCTGGATAAAGTCAGAGCCTTTCCATTCTTCCCCTTAAATCCTCTCGCGATCAGAATCTCCTGAAGTAAAAGTACTGATGTTCCTGTGCTTCCAAGTTTTACAAATTCCGGATTAAACATATAGCCTGCTCCTTTCGTGGTTGATGTAGTAGTTGTTTTGTTTGTTGTGCTGGTTGATGTATGGCCTGCGCCCATATAAGCCGCAGTCTTCTTTACAAATCCCGGCCAGAGCCCTTCGTCAAGGATTCTACGCGGGCAATGTTTCCTGGATGCATCATAGTGACGTTTCAGATGATCAGTTGACCAGCCATACTGTTTCAAAAGGTATGCTGCCAGCTGTTCAGCCTTGTCCACTGCTTTGTAGTAATCTGTTTCCGGATTTACGCAGATTTCAATGTTGATAGAGTTACGGTTTGTGATGCCGTACTTACCTTTTCCATCGCCTACGGCCCAGGCACCATCACTATGATCCAGCGTCTGGTAAATCTCTGAAGAATCTACATAATAATGGACTGTACCGGCAAGGTTTCCATTCTTCATGGCAAGAGCATGTGCTCTGGCATTCGCTCCTTTGCTCCAGTTGTCGGTTTCGTGAATCACAACATAGGCAGGTTTGTTCTGACCGATATAGCAGTTCTTTTTGCTGATCATCTTCTTGATGTTTACTTTCACTGTGTTCTCCTTTCCTGATGTGGATGTTCCGGAATTCATAGTCAGAATACTATTCAGAATTGTGATAATCTTCTTTCCATAGTCCTTTCCGGCAGCCCATCCATAATGTTGTGGATTTTCCTGGATGCCGAGATATTCCACATACTCTGCGCATCCTCTGGTTACATAGGTGTATCGTGGATCCACAACAGTCTGTTTCAGCCTGCCTGTAGAGCCGTATGCCTGCAGGTGCTGAACCTGTGCCCGGATACCAAGCTGTGGTGTCTTGAAACTGTTGCCTTTGACTCCATTCTTAATCACACCCATTCCGCAAAAATTATTCTGGTCCAAGGTAACTGCTGACCCTGAGAATGTGAAGTTGCCTGTTTCCAGACAGCTCTGAGCAAAGGCAATGTCGCCTCTTACTCCCTCGACTGCTCCTTCAGAAATGTACAACGGAATCATCTTGATAACCGAATCGGGCACCTTTGGATTAACTTTTTTGATATAGGTCTGCATCTGCGTTACGGTAGCTGCAGCCTGTCCCATAATCTTTAGCATTTGTATTCCTCCACTAAAAAGAGGACGATCACTCGCCCTCTGAATCTTTATTAATATCTGCTTTGTCCTCTACCTGTGATTTCACATGCTCCACAATCGGCAGAAGAAATCCCGGGATTGCAACTCCCATATCTTTAATATTTTCCAGTATGCTGATGATCTCATTACAGATAATCCAGATTGCTACAATGCAAGCTACCAGAAATGTAAATGGCAATGTTATACCTGCAGTCTGAGATGCATACAAAAGCAGCTGATCTATCACTGCTCCCACAATCACTAAGAGCCACATACATACCTTTTTCATGATTCCCCGGATACTCTTGTAAGAATTGATATCCTGTGATCTGTATGTAGATGCCATCAACCCTGTAGCATAATCAAGCACATTGCATGATACCATCAGAAGAACCGGCACTGCCAGTACTCCCAGAACGGAGCTGATCAGTGCGAAGATTCCTGTAAAAAATACTTTGATATAATTTTCTTTCATAGTATTATCCTTTCTCCGGTTGCGCCGGCGCAAATTGACATTAAAATAAGAGCCTTACGGCTCTGCTCGAATTTTCATATGCACTTTTTTTCAGAGACAGAAGAAATTAAACACGAATTTGACAACTAATATTTCTGTGGCACATGTGGTCGGAACGTCTTTCTGCGTCTATAATTCACAGTTTGTATTTGTTCACATAGGGGTAGAAGTACCATCAAAGTTGGAAGCAAAAGACACACTTGCGATATTGCCATCTGATATAAAAATGCAAGCTGTGGGTAATATAGGTATCGTCAGTACTGCTGGCAGTATAGCTTCAATATCAATAGAAAACAATTTCATTTATGCGAACCCAACATTCCCACAGGGATATTATCTTATTAACCTTGTATTGAAACGAGCATAATTCTTTTTAAGCACGCTTGAATACCATATCAAGAATATAATTTCCTGTATGCATACTTCCAGCTGAATATATGCAGTTATCGATTGCATTGATGGCGCTAATTGCGCCTGTGGCACTACTTACACCTATTCCTAAAGAAGTCTTTAAATTTACTCCATTTGGAAATGTAGCTAGTAGAGTACCATTAGCAAGACCATCAGGAATTTCTAAAGCTAAATGAGCAAGTACTATATCATTATTGTATATGCAATATGCGCCGCCAAGTTTGTTGTTATAGTCACCACCCATCTCACTGTAAGTAAAAGAGCTACCTGTTAACTTCGTGTTTAACTCACCCTGTGCCTTATAATTGAAACACAGGGAGGTGTGAACATGGAAATAAGACAGGTAATCATACAATCGGTACTACAGGCGTTACAAGGCAAGGCCGAACCAGAAGTACTGGATACCGTCCAGGACGTGCTTGTGATCCAACTCAATCAATATGAGATTCAGGAGCGTAGCACAGAACTTACGGTATCAGACAACAGTACAGAAGGTATGTTGAGACGGTACATTGCCACCAAAAGGATTGAGGGCAAGGCAGAATCTACATTGCGGAGGTACTGGGAACAGAACTTGAAGCTGATCCAGTTCCTGCAGAAGCCTTTACACGAAATCACAACAGATGATATCAGATTCTACATGGCATACCGTCGGCAGCAGGGGAGAGTAAGTAACCGCACTCTTGACGGTATGAGACGATGCTACAGGAGTTTCTTCTCATGGTTATCTGCTGAGGGAATAATCAGCAGAAACCCATGCGCGGCGTTAAACCAGATCAAGAGCCGGAAACAGATCAAAAAGCCATACTCCGCTGTGGAATTGGAGTTGATTAGAAAATCATGCACAGATGATCGTGATCTTGCTCTTGTAGAATTCTTGTACTCGACGGGTTGCCGTGTGTCTGAGGTGTCCGAATTGGACACTGTAGATATTGATATGGCAACCGGAGAATGCATTGTAATAGGCAAGGGCAACAAAGAGCGAACTGTGTATCTGACAGACGTTGCTATGTTGCATCTTCAGACATACCTTAACAGTCGGACAGACAACAGCATAGCCCTATTTGCCGGAAAAGGAACACCCCGTCTGACGAAGGGCGGGATAGAAACTCTCCTGAAACGGATCGGAAGAGCAGCAGGCGTGGAGAACGTTCATCCGCACCGATTCAGACGGACGCTGGCAACCAATCTCCTCGATCGGGGGATGAACATACAGGATGTAGCCATGATCTTAGGTCATGCAGACCTCAAGACCACGCAGATTTATTGCTATATAACTCAGACGAACGTAAAAAGCGCATATCGTAAGTATGCAGCATAACTATTAATAATATCTATTTACTCCGGGGAACTCTCCGGAGTTTTTAGCATGCAACGAAATATTATGAAAGGAAAAGAGACAGAAGAAATTAAACACGAAGATAACCACTTGTCCAAGATATGTAATCTATAATGTCAACACAGATGCATCAGGAAACGTATTTTTAAATACTTCAAAGGACGGTCACCAGATTTTGGGCGCATTCCCATTATACGGAAATATTAGCATCACAGCAGTTGGGTACTACAATGGAGCTTATTATGCATTTTGTAATGATTTCGATGGCAGTTCTTGTGCTAATAGACCTGTGACTATTGGAGTATTATATATTGATTAATTCAATCTCATAAAATCAATATATGAAAGATTGATATTATTTACAATTTCAATTGTCTTTCCTGAGTACATGGTGACTTTGAGCTTACTTCCACTGATGATAACAGGATAAGAAATGCTTTGATATGAATCAATCATCCTAAACCATGGATTCGCTATTACTTTACCATCTACTTCGATATTTAATGCCACGCCCAGAACATTCGAAGTTGATGCTTCAAGATTTGCAAAAAGGTTGATATTTACTAAATATGTGCCTTTGGGGAATGTATAGTAATGTTTGTAATCAGCTGCACTCACATACTGTATTCCATCAATGTTGCTCCATGCAACCCCACCGATTGCAAGCCCGGAATAATCGCCAGAGCTTCCAGACACATAAAATTTACTTACGGCATAAAAACGAGCAGTTTTTCCTAAATTCGTGTTTAACGTATTTATCCCGAGTTTGTCTTTTAGGTATGTAAACAACTGAGAAAACGATATTTTCTTTAATACGTTCCCCTCGCCAACTATCAATGTGTCGCTTTCTGCCGGTGTCGCTTTTGAAGTCAGCGCCGACATTAATACTGTTTTTAATGATTCTGCCATAATATTTTACCTCTCTTTATTCTTTTACTCTCAGCATTGAGCCATCTGAGGTCGCAAGTGCTGAGCCGTTGCCTGAATCCAATACGTACTGGACATTTCTAACGTCAACAGCAATTAAAAATTTTGCTCCTGTCTGCACTATATTAGGGCTTATGCTTGCACCGGCAATATAGATATTCGCATCTGCCATACATATCACCCTTTCACTTTGATTTTATAATTATCTACCCACGTTTCGTCCGCAATTTTATACATGAATCTCAAACAATAGATTCCCATTTTTTGTGGCTCAATCAGCGCATCAAGCGTGTGATCGTTGATATTGCAGACCCCGGAATCTTCCACAGTTTCAGTCTCAGCATCCACATCAACAAAAATCAGTTCGTAATCCGCTGAAATGATGGAGAAAGGGATGTCTACACCGCATACCGGCTTTACTTTACTTTTAAATCGGATTTTTTCTCCCAAATCCATTATTGTATTGCTATCTACGTATCTAATTGCCATGTCCTCTCTCCTTTCAGCATATTTTATGTCCGCTGAAACATTGCTTTACAATCTCTGCCGTCAGCTGGTTCAGATTCAACAATGAACTGTATTCAATGTTCTCTGATTCTGCCGTGTATCCTCGTGGCACGAGCTTTCCGGCAATTTCGTGCCCTGATATCAGAAACAGTACAGTGGCGGCATAAGCTGTTAAGCCGCCACTACTTTCTGCATAGACTTCTATGACGTACTGTCCATCTTTATCGGCAGGGACTATTGCGTCCCAGATTTCGAGATCCGATCCCTCTCGTCTCTGGAACTCAATAGCGAACTCATTACACGAGCCATATACCCTTGTAATCATCAGTCATCAGTAACTGTTACAGAGATCACGTAAGTCTTGCCTGCATCGACCGGATTAGGCGTTACGCTTGCGGCTGTGATCTTCGGCGGGTTCGGGTCATACTTGACAGTTCTGGTAATGGTTGTTGTCTTACCGGCACTGTCTTTCGCAACGATATTAATTGTATTTGATCCTGCGGACAATGTGACCGTAGTGCTGAATGCTCCGTTGCTACCAACCGTTACAGATGCACCGTTGACTGTTACCGTAACAGGAGATGAGGTTGCATCATTGGTTGTACCAGATACAGTGATCGTGCTCTTGTTGGTAACGTATCCATCAGACGGAGAGGTTACGCTCAGTGTCGGTGGGACGGTGTCAATCTTGAACGTTACAGATTTCTGTGTAGCTGCGTTGCCATCGTAATCGGATGCGTCAAACCTAATGGTATGAGAACCATCGGTAAGAGCTGTTGCCGGTGTGTACGAACAATTGTAACCACCGGTTACAGCGGTCTTTGTAATGCCGTCAGTAATCTTACTTCCGGAATCGATTGTGATACCGATAGTAGACGGATTAACACCAGAATCATCATCTGTGACGCTCCATGTGATAGTCGGTTTGTTATTGGTAAGTGTTGCGGATGCAGTTGGATTGGTGACTGTGATTACCGGTGCAACCTTTTCTTTAACGGTTAATCTCAGCGAACTACCGATTGCGGAATCTGTCGCATCTTTGGTGGTCACGTTTCCAGCGTCGTCCGTTGCCTTGATTGTTATTCCGTAATAATGTCCACTCTGGCTGTAACTGGACCTACTTGGTGCTGTTACTGTGGCTTCATATTTACCCGTATTACTATTATAAGTAAGGGTATAAGCCTGACCATTTACAATGGCTTGTACTTGCTTTACTGACATTTATGTGCCTCCATTTCATAATTCATTCTATATTTAACTTTTCGCAAAGTTTATTAATAAGTTTCTCCTGTTGGTCAATTTTCTTTTTCTGAGCTTTTATCATTGCGAACATTGCCGGGATCATAATTCGTTCGTTCCAGTTCTCCGCTTTGCCGTCTATATGGTCTACAGCCAGATGGAAATACATATTCACATCTTCCGCACGGAACATCGGAAAGTAAACTCCAACACGTTCGTCATGTTCTTCGAGGTATCCGTCTATATACCGTGCCATTATTGGTTCAATGTTGTACAAGTTCTCGATGAATTCTTCTGATAATGAACCCCCAAGAATCTTATATCTTTCAGACGAGGAACTATATTTTCCGAGCTTATAGCTATTGATATCTATGTATGCGTTGTATCCAGTCGTAACTGTAGGGTAATCGTATATTCGAATTCCCCCTCGACATGATAATTCTTTTTGGAACTCTGCGTAGAAAAAATCACCTGTAGCAAGAGCTTTTTTCACTGTAAATACATCTGATATTTTCAGCATATCCGGTATTAAATTTCCACCGTAGCAATTAAGTTCATCAAAAGAGCCATAGCTTGCATCAATGCTTAATCCATCGCTCCAATCAATTGACCATAATTCTAGCTCAGTTATTTCAGTATCCACTGTATTGTCAAAAAATTTCTCTACGTTGACAGGAAATAATCCATCGTTCGAAAACTGAACACCTGTATATTTCATATACTTCGAATTTTCCTCGTAGTTCGTGAATACAGTGTATCCAGAGCGGTCAATCAATCCTTTAACTGTGTTATCGACATCTTTGATTTTCAGGTAGCCATTCCCGTTTTTGGTACCACCCAAGGTTGCTGCGCTACCCATCAATGCATCAAAACTGATGTACAGATGTCCGTTCAGATAGTACAGTCCTTTGAATTCGCCATCATTGGACAGAATTTCAACAATCTGTTCCTGCGTGAGCGCTGCTACATCAATAACAACCGCAACGCTCTGCATATCCATCAATGTTGTAGTTCCACCGGATGCATACAGCTTGCACCGGACATTCGTGACATCCCTTGGAATACCGATAGTAGAGCCGTTGGAGCTTGAAATAGTTTCGCTAGAACTATTGGTCAGTATCGTATAAAGATAATGTGTCACCGTATCTTCATCCGTTGAACTGGTGTAAATGGTTTTCCATGTATTACCATCAGTAGTCTCTTCGATCACGAATCTGCCCTTATACGCATATCTGGTAGCCGAATCACCGTCTCTGTAGTATGCGTTAAATTTCAAAAAATTTGGACTGACATTCTTGTCTGCTCCACGTTTCAGCACGTTACAAGACGGCTCAATGATGTAGGTTCTTCCCGGTTTTCCATCAGCTCCCGTCTCGCCCTTAATCTTACTCCATGTATATTTTGTCGGGTCAGTGGAATCTGTCTTGGTGGTATCCGTATACTGGCCAATATACAGTTTATTAGTTCCATCAGAAACCGAAAAGCCTGTCTTTCCATCAGCACTGTTCGCGTAGGCAATATGTAGATAATACGTCTTTCCGTCTGTGCCGTTCGTTCCAGCAATACCATCTTTACCATCAGACCCCTCGAATTTTGACCACGTATATTTCTTCGGGTCTGTGCTGTCATTCGGTTCATAGTCTACATAAGTACCTATATACGTGGACGGAGTTTCAGTCATCTGACTAGATGATGTCGGATTTTCCACGGAACTATATTTGATGTGGAAATATGATGTCTTGCCGTCTACTCCATTTGTTCCATCTTTGCCATCTTTTCCAGGAACTCCTTGTTCGCCTTTTTCGCCTTGCAAACCATCCAGCCCATTGACTCCGTTCTTTCCAGCTTTAAGCTTGGCAATCGTGAATCTTCTTGTGATGGACAAGGTTTGCAGGTAAGTGGCTTTAATATCCACCCATCCGTTATCAGCTATCAGTCCTGTGACTGTATAGGTGTGCGTATTGACATCCCAAGAGCCGGTCACGCTGTCGGATTTCGTAATCGTGTAACTGCAATCATTGGTTACATCCTGTGAGCCATACATAACTGACGCTGTGGTTGCCACTGTTGGAAATACCGGAATGTTTCCGTCTGCGTCAGATGCGATCGTCTGCATGTCGTTACTCAGCTGTAAGGTCATATTCTTGGCAGATGCGATGGTATTATTCATGTCCTCAAGCATTTTATCTACTCTTTTTTCTCCGATATAAACACTACTTCCGTTTATTTCAACTTCACCTGTATCTGCATTTATACGAAACGTAATATTTCCATCGTTGTCTTTAGCCGTTAATCCTCTGGTATTGATATACTCCGCTTGAATACCGATCGCATATAAAATATTAAGTACAGCATCTCCATTGGAATCAAATCCGGATTTCCATGTCTCACCGCCATCAACGGATAAGAAAAAGCCATCAATTCCGTTTTTATAAATTATCTTTGATTCTTTTAAAGTTGGTTTATCATGGCGGTATACGATTGTGGACCCATCCGTTAGATTTTCGATTGTGAAATAAAATCCCAAAGTATTGGCAGCTAACTCATTCATCTGTTTTAGCTTAATGTCATAAGCAGTCATTTTCTGACGTGTATCTTCTTTTGCCTGCTCTATCAGCACTTTATTTTCATCCGGGTACTCTGCTCCCTGAGATTCTACACTCTTTGCCTTACAGGAAAAATTGGTAGAATCAGCAAATAAAAATTCAATATCAGTAGCATAGGAACGATATATATTTCCTCGATAATCTTCAAACTGCACTGCATCTCCAAAGGTTGCATATCCAATCGGTATGCTACTTACAGAAAATGGCAAAATCTGGAAGCCAGTTAAAATCCGGCCAATACAATTCACACCGTCCTCGGCATTTCCGGAAAGTAGCTGATTTTCTTTCAAATTAATCAAGTAACCTTCCTGTCCGTATATGTAATCCCGCTCGTCTTCTGTGTACTTCACTCCGGTAACTGTGATAATATCGATGTCCGTCTGCACATCATCAATACCTTCCTCGAGCTTTAAGCCGATTGTTATATCTTCCTTTGTTATAATGATTTCATTTTCCTCAATATCATAGATATTGTTTCCACTAGCATCCATCCAAGGAGCTTCCACAAGCTTTACTACTTTAGGTGCCGCCTGATAAGTAACGATTCTCAGGAGGTCATTCTCATCAATTCTGGCATTGCCGCCTGCAAGAGCGGCTACCATACCAATCACTGCTCTATGAGTGGTACCGGTTGGTTTTTTCATTACTCGAAAATCAGAATTTTTAAAAGTCGCATCACCAAGGGTAATCCCGCACGTCTGGCAGGAATCCTGCAGGACCTCACCCGCAGTACAGGGAAAAGTAAGATTTGTTTCGTAACTCCTGTCAGTTTTGCTCATATAATCTAACAGTGTAAGGTTTATCTCCTCATCAATAGCTGGCTTTTTGCACACAATAAAAGACCCTCGCTTGAAGGTCTCCACTTTCCCATCTGATAATTCCAGATTCATATAAATTGCAAATACTGCCCTGTTAAAACTGTATCCCAAAAACTGTTCCTCATCATTTACAAGGGACAATGTAGCTGTTTTTTCGATAGCCACTCCCACTGGGAAACTACTACTATCCGCAGAATCAACAATTCCATTTCCGTCCAGATAGAAGTTTTCTTTTTTGAGTGATAATTTTGTTCCATCTGTAAGGGTAACATTTGCTGTTACATAATAATCCTGGTTTTCTTTTGACTCTTTCAGGAGCTGATCAGATACATTGATCATAATTTCTTTTTCCTCCTTACATTGATTGCCAAGCCTGTCCACTTCTCAGCCTTCTCTTCCAATGTTTGTGCCTCCATATTGTAGTTAGAACAATAAAAAGAAGCATCAATCCATTTTCCCGGAATTCTCGGATCCTTATGATGAAATGTAAAACTTTTTTTATCTATAAGTACGTTCAGGATCGTTGCAATCTCAGTCCACGTAAGTTCTCCCCAGGTCATATCATATCCTGCAATAGTACCCATAACGGAATTATGCATAGTCAGTGTCTGATCACGTTTCGTACTTTTGGTGCTTGTCGTAGAAAACACCGGTTTATAGGTTTCAGGAGCCGCAATTGCGACTCCGTCAATTTTAAAACATTCTTCTGCCATCCAAACGCCTCCTAATCATCAAGCTTAAACGGATTTTTTCCGCCATTTCGATTTCTTCTCAGTTCCCCTTCTTCCAGAACGATATCCAAGAATTTTCTTCCAGAAGCGGACACAGAAACATTGTATGTATTGCTTCCTTGGCTGCTGCCAGTTTCTTCCCGGAATATCTGTCTTATCAGGCTTTCCGGAGCTTCCAAGTTCCGACCGTTCTTCTGATCTCCCAGAACTGCCAGGAACTCACTTCTTGGTGGAATTACAGCTCCTGTTGCCAAATATGGAACTGTATTTACTCTTGGTAAATTCAAACTGTAATTACCCCATCTGCGGCCACCAGTGGGAAGTTGTACATCATACGAAAATGTAAAACCATGTTCAATTCCAGATAAAGCGCTATTAATGTTTCCGATCGTACTGTTCACTTTACTAACGGCATTATTCAAAGCACGTTTGACTCCGCTGGTTCCCTCAGATACACCGCGCGATAAGCCGTTCCCCATTCTACTTCCCGCACGTTCCATGGATGACACCAGATTTTCCATCTTATTGTTAATCATAGCAGCCATATCTGCTATGATCTGGTTAATACGCTCATTTGCTTTCTGCCATTTTGTAGTCATGGTATTGTACTGGCTGCTAAAATGAGAATCTACCGTCTTCTGCATTTCTCCAAGTTTCAGGTTTGCATGCTGCTTCATCTGATCAAGGTTTTTATCCACCTCTGATGCCGAATTACCCCAATTCTTCACTGTTGCTGTGTTTACACCACCAGATGCATTCTCCGCCGCTTTCTGAAGTCCCGCCAGATTCGTTTCTGCATCTGCCTTCATCTTTCCGGTAGAAGTCGTTACAGTCTGCTGTGCTCCAATGATATTTTTATCTACGCTGCTCTTTGTGACCTGCACCGCATTCGGAAAAACTTCCGAGAAAATCTTTGCTGCAGTCTCGGTATTTCCCCCCATATTCTTAACTGCTGCCATGACATTGTTATATGCGTCCTGTGCAGTGCCACCGGAATCCACGGTTCTGTCCAGAGCATTCAATAACTGTCCCTGTTCATCAGTTCCAAGATGCATCTGATTTGTCAGGTTTCCGATAGCAAGTTTCAGATCATCATAAGATTTTTGTGCACTCTGGCTTCCAAGGTTGATCTGCCCTGCCATGTTGGTTGTATCATTGCCAAGTGTCTTAATAGATTCTGATAGAATATCGAACATATCATCTGTAATAAGTCCCTTCTGCCTTAATGTCTCAAATGCCTGTGTTGCTTGCTCAGATGTAACGCCCATCTCGCCCAGTTTATCAATGAGTTTTTGTGTTGCACTGGATTTTTCTTCGGCAGTCATGCCCTCTTTTTCGAGAGATTCTTTCAGATCCCAGATTTCCGTTGCAGAGCCGGATATGATATCGCCGCGCCGCTGTAATGTCTGGATGAAGTCATCCATGGTATTTCCAAATGTGCCGCCAATACCATTGCCGCCCTGCATGGTCTCTACCATTTTTGCCAGTTCAGAAGTAGCTGTAGCTGCTGCTACGCCCACACCTACAATCAGTCCTGCTGTTCCTACCAGCGGAGCTATAGATGACGCCAGTGAAGAAAAGCCACCAGCCGCACCTTTCACGGAATTTCCTAATAAGGTGGTCAGACTACCCGATAATTCAGCTACAGTTTCAGAACCTATTAATTTCTTTCCTAGAAATCCAACCAGCAGCTTTATGAGGCTATCCAATCCCGTAATATCTGCAATCTTCACTGCTAAAAATACTTTGCTCAGAAAAGATACTACCTTACCGGCTGTTCCACCTGCTTCCATTCCATCAAACAGACCGCCTAATGCCTTAACTATTGCACTTATCACCTGTTTCAGATGTCCAACCCAGTCAACCTGGGAAATAAAAGTACCAATGCCGGCACCAAAAGATTCCCAGTTTGTCTTTTCTGCTATATTCAGTAGTGCTTTACACAGATCATCCAGAAATACTTCCAGCTTCTGTCCATTTTCTTCCCACTTGAATTCTGATACAAAAGTATTGATACCGTTTGCGATGTTATCTACCAGTTCGGACCAGTCAAAGCTCTCCGAGAAACTATATAATGATGTAAATGCACCATTCAATCCGGTTGCCAGCGTATCTGCAACCTCTGAAAGAGAAATTTGGGACATTGCGCCATTCAGACATTCTGCAACAGCCTTTCCAATCTCGCTGTACGGAAGATTGTGAACCATTCCATTAAAGATTTTCCAGGCAATCATGAACTTGTTTCCCATAAGTTGTCCAAGATTATTCCAGTTGACTTCCCTAACAAGACCAGTGATACCGGTTGCAAATTTTTTTCCAAGGTTCTTCCAGTCAATTCCTGCAATCAAAAGATTCAGGGTGTTTACCAGAGTATTGATGCCGGCACCAACTGTACGCCCCATCAGGTCCCAGTCGATGTTATCTACCAGACTATTAAATGTCCTGGTAAATGCATCACAGAACTTCGTTACCTTTGGTCCTACGTTATTCCAGTTGATGACATCATAGATTTTTTGAAGTCCTTTGTTGATTCCACTGGCTATGTAAGCTCCAAGGCCTTCCCAATCTTCGTTTTTGATCAGTTCTCTGATCTTATCTGCAATCCCTTTCAAGGAACTTTCAATAGGAACTTCCTCAAACATATCTTTAGGAGACGGACCTGTATATTTTCCATTTGAACCAGTATTGCTGTTCGTCTTCCCATCATCATATCGGTTGATTTCATCAATTGGACTAAGGTATCCTTTTAATTCTTTTGCAGCCTTTTTTGCTTTATTCGCTGTCTTATCCAGACTGGCCGCGTAATTCTCCTGAACCGCAACCGCCTTGGTAAAAGTATTCTGCCCAGTAAGTGCTGCAATCAGCATTCCCACGCGTGTTACCGCTTGGGATATCATGTTAATGAAATTCACCAGCAGAGGTGTCACCACTGTAATAATTGGCGCAAATGCAGTCGCAAAACTGTTTTTCAGCTGCGTCAGAGATGACATCAGTGCAGACAGGCAGTTATTTACGTCTCCTGTCTTGGTTGCCAGATCATACTTGGCGAGATTCTGAATACCATCTACAACAGCACTTCGCATCTTGTTGAAGAGTACAAACAGTGAACGTATTCCGAATGCATATTTCAGCAGATTTTTCAGTGATAGTGTACTCTTATTTGCTGACTTATGAATAGCAAAGATACCGTTTGAAATCTTCTGCAGACCACCAGTGATTGCTCCAGATGCCAGCTGCATAAATTTCGCCATTAGCTTATCAAGAGCCTGCCAGAGTTCGTGAACCTTTCGTTTCATGCCGGTAATTCCAGATTGTATTAACCTACCAGAAAAACGCTTTGCCGCGCTTGCAAGTCCGTTAAACTTAGATGATGACTTAACAGCTTCTTCACTGCATTCTTTCAGACGCATTTCTGTAGAGGCAAAGGAAGTGTTTAACCGGTTATTCATATCATCCAGTCGCATTTCTTCCACTGTAAGTCTGGAAGCGGTGTTCTGGTACTCTGATAAACTACGCGGGTCCACATAAGCAGTACCAGAATTTCTCATTTCAGCCTGTTTCTGCTGGATTTTATCAATATCCGCCCAGATGTCGTCCATCTGTTTGTCAAGTTCCTTAAGCGGCGCAGAGTTTATTGAAAAGCCCATATCCAGCCATTCACGCTGTTTTGTTTCAACCTTTTCAAACTCATCTTCCAGTTTCTTAATCTCATCACTAAGCCGCTTGTATTTATCTGTCTCTATCTTCTGATCAGAGAGCTCTTTCATTCTCTGCTTTAGATCATTTACCTTCTGTTCCTGCTGTACATACTGATTATTCAGTTTTGAAAGAGAATCCAACTGCTTTTGTATGGCAATCTTAGCTTTTTCTCCAAGGCCTTCTACGGATGTGGACATTCGTTTTACAGAGGCTTCTATATCACGCATGCCCACTTTTACACCTTTATCATCTGACTCAGCCTTAAGAGTAATTGTTCCATCTGCCATAATCTCACCTCTTCAATCCACCAAATAATTCCTTAAGAGCAGCTTCTTCCTCAGCTGACCGCTTTGTCTTTTGCTGCTGAATGTCTATCAGTTTTTTATTCTTCCGGTAAAATTCCAGTTCCCATTTTTCCAGCTTTTTACCGTTCATTTTTTTCTGCCGGATCTGAAGGATCTCATGAAAAAGGCCTTCTGATATCTCCATATATGCGCCCATAAAGGTCCACCAGTGCATATACTTCACAGATCGTATGTCTCTTCCGGTGTTTTTATTGATTGCGGAAGCAATCAGAGGGGAATCCTTATCCCAGTCCATCAATCGGACTTTACTCTTCTCATCACCTTTGATTCCGCAGTCAATAAACTCAAATGCCTTGTCAATAGCTTCTTGCAGATACTCATCCGGGATCTTCTCTGGATTCCAGAAGAAAATTTTAAAAAGCACTTCCGTTCTGTCATTTTCATCGAGTTCAGGATCTGCCATAGCCCGCAGGATATCCAAAATAGCTCTGTAGTCCGTTCGAATTTCATATTGTTCACCGCCCAATTCTATAGAATGGGGCAGATTCCACATATCATCCATGACGGCGCTTCTTTGTATAATTTGGTCTGTGTTTCTGGTATTTCTGCGTATATTTGTTTACCCGGCTCTGACTCTTTTTGATCCGGACATCAAACTCTTTGTCGATCACATCACGCAAGGCATCCATACATACCTCCACGAACAATTTTCCATTGTTCATCGGGGAGAACGGTCCTAACACAGAGAAGAATGTAGAGCCAGTATCTGCCCCTACCAGATAATCAATCCGTTCAATCACTCTCTGTTCACATTCTTTTACAGATTCATTTTCCTCTGTACTAAAATTCTCAAAAAATTTCTGTACCTCTTCAAATCTGGAAATGATATTGGTGTCCGATGGGCGAAAACGGAAGACTGCCAGTGTCTCTCCATGCTGATTCTGAATGTTATATTCTTTACTACCATCATCAATGACGATTGTGTTTGCTTTCTGATTGGATGTCTGTTCCATAATTTCCTCCTGAAATAAAAAATCAGGGAGCGCCATAGTGTTAATGGCACTCCCATAAATCAGTATTACTTACGCAGCTTCAATTTCTCCTGCAGTAAATACTGGGTTTCCAGATTTTACAGATTCTCCTGTCACATAACCTTTTACTCTGGCTCCGTCTTCCTCGATGTTGAATGGGAAGTTAACTCCCTCTGTGCCACCGCCATAAGACTGCGGTTTTACAAGAACTTCCTGTACATAAGCTAAATGCTTAGCCGCTGTGGTATCCTCCACGATAACCTCGAGCATGAGGCTTTTGCAGGTATCTCCTTTTTTGCGGCCTAAAGCAAGATCACGAATCTTTGGATAAAGTTTATACTCTGGGTTTGCATAGAACGGATCCGCACTAATGGACGGCTCATAACCTTTATCGTTCACTTTTGTTTTTCCAAGGATGTTCTTTCTCTTCTCAATGTCAGGGTTCAGATCTACAGACATGTCATCGATATCTTCACCAATGATCTCCCATACCGCTTTGGCTGTATCTTTTGCCGCATCTTTTCCCCAGGAAGTATCCAGGAAATGTGCTAACGCTTCTCTTTCTAACTTCATATCTTGTTCTTCCTTTCTTTGTAAACAATTCTTGCCTGTATCATATATCTTGCCATTGTCCCATCCTGATTAACACCGGACAGGTTTGGCATATTCTGAAGATTTTCCATCTTCTGTATCTCACACGCTTCTCCAAAATCAGGGAAAACTTTCTTTTCATTCTGCTGATCCAGCCAATCCATAAAAGCCTGTGCAAAGTTCATGGCTTCCAGGTTTAGATCATCCTGGAAAGGGGAATAGGATTTTACGATCACAATCGTAAAGCCATATTCCTTCTGGACATCACCCGTGATATATTTCTTTTTAACTTTGTCAGAATAATTTGTGATCAGTGAAATACTGTCTTCTGACTCCGGAGAAAAATTAAAATTCAACATATCACCAGCAAGCTCACTGACCTTTGGTTCAAAATATTCTTTTACCGCATCATGCTTTGTCACGTATTTCCTCCTAATTTCAGATACTCTTCATAAGCTTCTGCAAGATCTTCTTTCCTTGCAGTCATCATGGCTTTGTCCCAATGATCTGTTGCGAGCGGATGGCGAAATGTATTGTATTTCAACTTCCTGCCTGTTGGATTCTTATGAGGTGGAGACCAGAAGCCCATCAATTCCTTTCCATCAAAGATAGGAATGTTTGGACCGTACATCTCTCCCATATACTGATAATGAGCATAGGGACTGTTGTAGGTTATATAACCCGCATCCTCATCAGCAGTAATGTCTATATTCTGCGCAAGCACCAGATTATCTGCCGGTACATAAGGATCCATAAAACGTGCTGCTGTCGCTGCCAGAAACAGCATTCCTGGCTGTCCACCAAGTTTCTTTTTGGTAATCCGATCAGGAGAATCATTCCACTCAAATTTCACTTTCGTTGTATCAACCTCCTAAACGGTAATGTTTAGCCAATGGAAAACTGGTATTGTCAGAGAATGCCGTTACTTTGAATGCTGATGGTTTGTATCTATTCAGGACCTGTACCGCGGTCTTTCCAGATTCTCCTGTGATTTCTTCCGTGCATTCCCCGCAAATAACAATATCTCCCTGCGAAACTGTAAAATGCTCTTCCGGAGAGTTTTTGTATTCTGCGTAAAGTAAGTATCTGTCATCCTTTGGAATCCGCACCGCATAAGTGTTCTGAACGCTTGCCTGGGTACCATTAAAACCGGTATTTACCTGTGCTTTCCAGAAACAATTATGGAGCACTATCCTCTTCCAGTGCTCCTTCCTGTCTTCGCTGTCTGATGCCTGAATCCGATTGTATAAGGTGATGGTATGAATGTAATTCTGGTTCATGCTCACACCCCCTGATACAAGAGCCCGGTGTTCCCCAGATATCTGTAAATGATCTCTTTGACCTTCTTCTGTTTTCCCTCTTCCGTGAATATTGACTGGGACAGATCAAAGGTTCCAGATTCCCCATCATTGGAATAGGACTGCAAAACGCCTCCCTGTTCTGCTGCCTGCTGAGTGTTCTTATCTGCCTGATACAGGAGCTCTACAAGCTCACAGGCGCAATCTTTCACATCATCTGTGATAAGTCCCAAATTCGAAGCTAGACGGCTGAAGGTGTACTGATTCAACACACGCTCAGCCTGTTTTTCCCAGAATGGGAATTCATCCTCAGACAGCTTTGAATCACGGCCCATCAGATAGCCAGATTCGTAATAATTGTACGAAGCATACATTTTTCATCACATCCTTGTCATTCTCGGCTTGTAAGAGTAATGTTCTTTGTTACTGCCGCCTCTGCCACAGTAAAGGTTTCTGTCACCGAGATATATCCCTTCTTGGTGATCTTTGCTGTATATGTACCAGCTCGCAGGTTAAACTCCGCTTTTCCATCATCTCCGGTTACAAGAATTGCCCCATCCACATTGATACGTGCACCTTCATAAACTGCCGGACTTGATTCTTTACCGTCCGTTACAGTAAATGTAACTTTCTGAGTGGCAATCGGAGTACCTGGCTCAAGATATGCAAATGCGCAGCCTGTACGGTCTTCATTCATTCTGGTAGCTGGATTCGGAAGAGCCCAACCCATACGGAATACAATACGAAGTGCTGTCATATCCTGCTGTGCCAGGTTATAGACGATTTCCTTTGTAGCCGGGTCCTGAATAACTCCCTGATCCAGAATCTTCACTGTTACGTCCTGACGAATGGAATATACTGCCTGACCGAAATCACCAACTACAAGCTGTGCAATTTCTGGATAGAAACCACCGTTTTCCGGGAATGTAATCGGTGCACCGTCCAGTGTATATCTCGCAACATCCTGCATATTGCTTTTGAAGATTGGCTGTCCTGTGGTATCACGAAGACCGCGGAGTTTTGCTTTAAAGTTCATCGGTGCAATAGCTCCAGAAACTCCATATCCATCTTCTTCAACTTTTGCAAACACACCATTCTCGCCAAGAATCAGATCATAATAATCTTTTCCTGTTGTCGGTGAAACATTGTTTCCTGCCTGTCTTGCCAGGGTAACAAGATCTGCCTGCCATTCTCTTGGGCGGTTATCTCCAAAGATAACTGCTGCATCTACTTTCTGTCCGATTGCTTCCATGACACGTGGAGTGATCTCACCAAAGATGTCAAACTCTGCATCAGAAAGCACTGCATCCGGAATAGGTACGATAACAGCCAGTTCTCCGGCATTCAGATATACGTTATCCCATGCCTGTCTGGTAGTCTGTTTCATGCCAACATCACCATCTACCCAGTAAGCAGTCGGTAAGAAATCCAGTACGCGGATTCTGGTCTGGTTAGATGTCATGTTTGGAAGTTTTCTTGCCATTCCCATAAATACGGAATTTTTCGGTGCATCCTGAAAGATACTGGATACAACCTGTTCGCGGATAATCGCTTCTGCATCCGCTCTGTTTGTAATATTTACTGCCATTCTTTATTCTCCTTTTCCGAGCAGACTTCTAAGTGCTTCATTTGCCTGCTCTTTTTTAGTCTGTGCTTCATTGCAGATCCCTGTAGTTGAAGAAACTACGCGAGGAACTGTGGCTGCCTGCTGGAACAGATAATCATTATCTTTCTTTAAGGCCGTGATTGCTGCTTCAATGTCCTGAGACTGATTCCTGGATGCTTTTAAAGTATCCATATCCAAAAGCGCCATGATTGCTTTCTCATTTCTTCCGGAAGCCTTTCGAATAGCTTCTTTCACAGATGTATCAAAAGCATAGTCCGCTTTGATTTTCTCAATCTCTGCATCCTTGCCCTGGAGCTGCTTAGTCAGATCGGAAACTTTCGTCTGCAATCCAGCAGCATCAATCCCTTCCATGGCTTTTAAAGAAGCCTGTGCCGTATCAAGCTGGGACTTATAACCATCCCTCTCCGCTTTGACTGCATTGAGATCTTTTCCATATTCGGCCATAACGAAATCAATCTGTTCCTGACTTAATCCTTTTGCCTGTAAATCTTCTGTTTTCATCTGTTTGTCCTTTCTTGCTTATCCCATAGGTTATTTATAGGTGTGTAACCATCCACCAGATAGCTGACTATTTTAGGTCTGATCATCTGACCAATTTTGAGTATAAAAATAACACGTATCTCTACGTGCTATAATCTCGGGTATGAACAATTTACATAAATGGTCAAAAATACCACCAGTCATTTTAAACTGGTGGTATTAATCCTTTCTATGATTTGGACACTTTAAACATGTCTGCTTATAATCATGCTTCTTCAACACCTTATCCGGAATTGTCCAATCTGGCGCTAGTCCTTCAACATTCATGTGAATGTCAAAACATATCCCATCATCAATTTCTGTTTCCATTAATGGACAGTTAATCTTCTTTGATGCCATATTTCTCTGCCACCTCCCTGATTTTTAGTGTTGGCTCATCAAACTGTTCTTTCTTGAAAGCAGTTCGAATGTTATTATTCTCTGTGTCCACATATGTAGCACCATTGGGGCCATAATAGTTAATAAATCGTCCGTTCCATCGTGTAAGTGAAATATCAGATTCTTTAATAAATTGTTCTGCCTCAGCTCTGGTAACTCCATGTTCTCTTACTGCATTTATATGACTGTTATCAAATGTAAATTTCGAAACATCTATCTTATCTGGATTTATTTTAGGAATACCCTTTATTTTTGCCTCTGATAATTCTGTCTTTATTTTATCATTTATAACAGATTCTTCAAGAATTTTCTGTTCTGCCTTTGTCGGCATGAACTTTCCTTTTAGACCATCCTGCATGATTCTGGCCTTCTGTTCCGGAAGATGCATCTTTTTAGAGAAATCTTTGTAAGTCTGCATCTGTCCCTGGTACTTGGCTTTTGCCAGAATTATATCCTGCTTGTCAGCTTCTCCCTCTTCCAGAAGCTTTATCTTCTGTCTTTGGGCTCGCATGGCACGTTCCATCTTTCTCTGCTGCTGAAGCGCTTCATAAGTGGTGTACTGTTTTCCGTTGTACTCTTTGGGAGTATTCTCAGCTTCAAGTATTTCCTGAAGTTGCTCATCCGTATATGTTCTCACGGATCCGGGAGGAAACGGCTTATAATCATGATAGCAATTGGCTCCTTTCAGTCCTGTTACTTCCCCAAGGCCACATACAGAAACGAGTTCCTGCCGTGTCCATACTTTCCCCTGCCAGGGCTGATGCGTTGGTCTGGCACCAACATGATAACTGACTTCAAAGGTATCTGTTCCCAGCTGATCCGCTATCTGCTCCATGATCTGACTCTGCACCTGCCGAAAACCGGTAAGGATTGCTCTTCTGGCTGCCACATCTATCCTGTCCCGGTGTCCTGAATCATACTCTATGTATCGAAGTCCCGATGCCGTCATCTGATTCACGATCCGCTTAAGAACTGTGTTATAATCAAATGCTCCTGATTTGATATCGATGACGGCCTGATCCATGGTAGATCTGTAATAATTCATCAGCGGTGAAGATTGAATTCTACCAGTCGCCGGATTGTGAATAGCAAACCCCATGGAACCAGCAAGGTTTTGATACTCTCCCAACAACTGACGTTTCGTTCCTTCTATCAGTTCCTGAAGTATCACATTATCCTGGAGCGGTATCTGCTGCAGTCCTGCAAGTTTAAAGAAATGCTCCTGCTCACAATACTGTTCGTATACCTCAGCTGAAAATATCCTGTCCATTTCCACATCGGTTGCCTGCAATGCGCTCTGGATCCATCCGCGAATATCTTTTTCTGCCATTCCTAGCTGCTGGAGTCTGCTAATCTGCCAGTCTGCCGAAGCTGTTGAAAAACCATTTTCTTTAATCCTTCGGACAATATCTGTCATGATCCGTACTTCCAGCTCGGAAAAGATATTTCCAATTTTTAGTGTGAGTTTCTCTATTTCTCCCTGGGTCATTCGATCACCGTATTATCTATTACCTGCTGTACTGCTGCCTTTGCCTGCTTTTCTGTTTCTCCATACCATTTCATCCTATATTCCCACAGCTGCATTGCCCCCATAGCAACATCCTGCCTGTCTGACTGTCGCTCTGATTCGACATCCGTTACAATGGAATCATCCCAGTCAAAGGAAGTCTGGTAGGCTCCAGAAGGACACAGATGATAGATATCGCACCAGAATGCAATCGCATCTACCAAATCCTCCAAAGCATGCTGCAGTGCTGTCTGGCAGCTCTGTACAAAAGAATATGATCGCTGCTTGCTGGCTTTGATTTCTTCTGCTGTCTTGTCTGTATTATTCGGATCTGAGATAGTTCCGTATGCCAGGTTGCAGTCAAATTCAATCATCCTCATCAGGTGATTCCACCCATTGAAGTATGATGCATCCCTGATATCCGGTGAAAAGGTATCCATAAAAGGCTTATCGGTAACTCCGGTGTTATACTCAAATGCGCGGTATAGTCTTTTCTTGCCTGCAGGATAAACCGGTTCTCCTGTACTCTGGTCCCTCTTTAATAGGCTCTGAGCAATATGGACCGCTGATTCTTTGCTCTCATATTCCCAATTGATTTGAGAATATCTTTTGTCTGCTTCCCGGATATGTTTCACAGCTCTTGAAAATGTAGATGTTCCCAACGGACTGCCGGAGTCTTGATTATTTCCCAATGGCACTCTGAAATAACCAAACGGTAACTTCTCTGTACCAGAAAACGTAATTTCCTGTACAAGTTCAGACCATTTTGAAACTGAATTGACCGGTATCTCTGTCCCGATCAGTCCCTCTGTTCTGGAAACAAAAGCTCTGTTGCGGATGTTCAAAAGACCATCTTTTAGAGTATGGATCTCTATTCGGCTGTATATTTCATTGTCCCGACGAAACTGATCCAGAAAGGCACATTTCGTAATCGTTTCTGTATCAAATTCCAGTGGGAAGAAATTATCTGCCTGTATGTACTGTATGGAAATACCATTTGCTGTCACATAAGGCTTAAAGATCAGGCTGCCTTTCGCATCCGCGTACTCAGCCTGAATTCGCAGATTCTCAATCACTCTCTGGTAGATTTTATCAATATATGATGCCTTGGCACTTCCGGAAACTTCACTCTTCACTTCCAGAACCGTCAGCCTGGCTATCTCTCCTGCTACTGCTGCCGCAATCCCTGCGCTTTGCGTGTTAGAATCCAGCCACGGTGCCTTATCTTTGTATAGTGCAGACCACATCTCAATGTGTGCTGCCGTTTCTCCGCTCATTGCATAATCAATCTGCTCATCCTTGTCCAGGATCTTACGCAATGCCTGATACATATTTGTATAATTCATATTAATCACCCGTACCTGATAAGCTGGCTGATCAGCCGCTCAAATGTATATTCAAAACTATCTAATGAGTCAATGTCACTGGTTCCATCATCAAGCCTGACATTCTTTGTCAGTTCTTTCGGATCCCATACTGCAGTACACAGTGCTGTTACAAGGCTGTCGCATTCACCATCCATATAAGCGAAACGGCCTTGAGCCATCAGGATTGAAGTAGCATTTATACGGTCGTTTATCTCCGTCTTCAATGCATTCTCCACTCTGATCCATCCAAGACCATTCTTTCTAAGACTGCTGCGGATTCCTGCAATCAGTGTCTGCTCTGCACTGTCTGCATAAACCACGGTCACATATCCATATCGACTTAATATCTTCTGTACAAAATTACAAAACATCTTTCCCAGCATGTCTGGATCTATCTCTAAAGGATTGCCACTCTCATCCTTGCAGCTGATCCACTCAGATGCTAAAGGTACAACCATTTGAAATCCTCTTGTAATTGCTGTAGCAGTAAAAGAATGCCCGGAACCAGAACCGCCAAAGTCGATGCCAAGATTAATCTCCATGATATCCTTCGGTTTCTCTTTCAAAGCAAAAGTAAACTTCTTGGTGCTGATATCATCAGCAAACCGCCTGAAGATCAAACCATTTGCCACAACACGCATTCCTTTAATATCACGCATGTACCAGATCGAGTTGACATCATATCTGCTTTCGACTTCTTTCAGACGTTCCGGAGTGATATTGATATTATCGTAGATGGTACAATGCATGTAATTATAGCCGCCGGGAAAATTTCCTTCTTTCTGCTGCCGCTGATAACGATCAATGTACTCGGAATAGATGGGTGCCCTCGGATTATCTGGGTTAAGGTCCCAGAATACTTTCAATCTCTTTGCAGCCAGCTGTCGGTTAAATGCTTCTTTGATTGTGTTGTCGTGGTGAAGGTTGATTTCAGTTGCGATCCACATGCCATAGGAGTTACCACGGATTTTCTTGTAGCTGTCCTCTTTAGCTCCACCGGCAAAGATTACGATCTTTTGTTTGTTATGGGTTGCTGGTCCTTTAATGAACAGTGCTTCATTGTCTTTGTACTTTCCCCAATGACTCTGTCCGCGGAATATCCATTCAAGTCCCATTCCATTACAATCACCAATATTCATCTTTGCATTCGCCATTGTAGATCCGGTTGCAAGGTGGATCTTATCTGGGGTTGTCTTCAGTTCATGAGCAAAAGCAAAAACATTATCAACTGTCTTGCCTGCTCGAACGGCTCCCTCTGCCACGTTGTATGAACATTCCCGGCATCTGCGGATATATTCTTTATGTTTCTCAGAAAAACGATATAAAATAGTTTTCTTTTTGGTAAATCTATTCACTGTTGCCATAGATCTCACCCTCTATGTCATCCAGATCTTCAATCTCCTGGTTGTTTCCGGTAAGTTTATCTGTCTGAGCTTTCAACTGTGCAATACGTGCCCGTTGTTCTTCAGAAGCAGCATCCCAGTTCTTGTGAAGCATCTCATTGTACTGCTTAATCATATTTCGAAGTTCACCCTGTGCTCTGGCCTGAGCCTTCAGGAAATTGTTCTGCTTATCCCAGGCCTGCTGCACTTCCCATTTCTCGCCAATGACATTTCCATCTTTCTCTTCAACCTTCTCAATGGTCTTATCCTGCTGATCTTTTACATAGGCAATTCGCTGTGCTCGGATGATTGTAGCATAGGCAAGCTGTATCTGATGCCACAGAAGATCCAGTGGATCAGCCTGATCAATGGCAGAAAAAATCTCCCTGGTTTCCTCAGGGAGATACTTAGAGAAGAATCCATACTTCTCAGCTTTTCTATTTCCGGGCGGTCCACCATGGCTATTCTTGTTTCCTGGCTGAGCGCCTCTTTTCTTTTTAGGCGAACGTTCGTTTTTCTTATCCGAACGTTCGTTATCCCACTTATGAGTACACTTCCATCTCCGGACAGTGCCCTCTGGCAGATTTAGTTGACTTGCAATCTCAACCAACTTCTGCCCCTGCAGGTACATTTCCTTCGCCTGCTCTATTCTCTTGTCCGGCGCTCTGGCCATGTTCATCACCTCTTGTTTGTCGGTTTTGATATTTACTGAAATACAGTCCTGCCAGCACCATACACGACAGCCGATTGCTACCGTGACGAAAGGAGGTGCTAACACTTACATACAGTGATTCCCATGCCTAAAGTATGTAAGTGCTGGTGTTGTGCACGCTGTATGAAAATTGGCAATATAAAAGGTGTCCGAGTTGGACACCTGAATATTTTAAAGGCGGAGCCTGCTGCCGGCTCCGCCTCTTTTGGAGTTATATGCGTAAGTCGCGTTTAAGTCACGCGATCGGAACAGATGGAATCGGACCACCGACACGCTTGATATAAGTCAGTTGCTCTACCACTGAGCTATGTTCCGGGATGTCCTGATCTGAGCACCACCAGAGACCAGGACATGGAATTTATCATACCTTGGGGAGATCGTATGAGATCTGAACGTCTTGAATGTTTCCAATTTGTTCATGATACATATTATCATATTAAATCGTAACATTCGTAACATTCGTAACAAACTTTAATTTTTTTCAAAAAATCTTTTGAATTCCATCTTCGCGCTGGCTTCTGTGGTATTCCGTCCCATCCGATCTGCTACCTGCTGCCAGGTCATTTCTTCGAAGATCTTATATTTAATAATCCGTTGCATCCGAAATGGAATTGATATCAACCAGACTTCAACCTGCAGTTTCAGTTGCTCCGCCTTCTCTTTCTTCTGTCTCAGGATCTCTTTCTTCTGTCTGATTCTGACATCATCGGAATAAGAATATGTCGTTCCCTGTACTTTAAAGTGCTGTGGGTTGTAAGGGAATTCCGGATTACTTCCAGATACAGTCTCATTTGCCGTGATACTTTTTTTCGATTCGAGTTTACGGATTTCTGCTTCTGCTTCCTTGATCACCTCGCATGCATCTATGTATTCTTCCAGAATTCTCTTATCCATGATGTCAGCCTCCTCGTTTCCATTCCTTCTTCGTTTTCTTATCTCTGATACCTGTGATTTCTAAGCCCAAGAGTCCGGCAGTGTTATTCAAAACTGTATAAGCGTTGTAAATATGTGTTGGCATATGTCCTGCTGCCTTGATTGCCTTTCCTGATGTTGGATCTGGATAACCCTCACTGTTTTTGTATGTCATGTCAGTCATCTCCTGTAATCTCGTCAATGCAAGCGTTCCAACCAATAGCATACCCATCTTCAAATTCGTCCGGGAAATGGTTTTTTGTGTCCTTCTCCGGTAATAGCTTCAATGGACACCAATCAGGGATTGATTCTGCTTCTCCGTCTAACGCTGACTTTCCTGCAATCGGGCAAGAAACACAGGTTTCTATAATGTTGCTATAATTCTGTCCGATTTCGCAATCTATACATCGTTCTGGCGTATCTATCACTAATACTGATTTACTCATTTGATTCCTCCTGTAATAATTCTGGATTGTCGAAAATATTTCCAATCACTTCAACACATTTTCTTTCATTGACATAGAATCCCAAATTACAATAACTATTGCCATAATCTCTTCCGATTGCATAACTGTAATCCAATGTCCAATCCCCATTTGTCATTTTTACAACTTCTGGATATTTTTCTTTGCGATCACATATATCATTTTCCCAAATTTTCTTCCCGTTCTTGTCGCAAAGTCCTGTGAACTGGCAGATGGTTTCTGGGTTAATCTCGCAAAATCAATTCCTGTAATAACCCACTCATCACAAGCAGTTCCATTGTATTTCTCAATAATCAAACCACCTATGAAATATTTTTTCTCTTCTCCGTCAAATCCATTGTCAAAAAGATACCCCTCAATCCATTCTCCATCTTTAACTCTCTTTGCCTTGAAAAGAATTTCTCTCATATCACACCTCCTTCGGTTTTTCACACCGCTCAAACTCGATCACCCAGACCCACGGATTCGCATCCCAGCCGTAGATGTCAATATCTGATTTCTTAATAGTGCTGTCCCATAACACTTTTCCAAACAGTTCTCCTGCACTCATATCGCAGTATTTAATCTTGCTTCCACACGGGCCATCTATATCACAATAATTTTCGCCCGTCTGATGTAAGCATGGTGGTGTAAATAAAAACCCCTCTTCTTCCGTCTGTGTTTCCGTGATATCCTGCAACCGTTCCACTCTCACATTCGTAACATTCAGCCAGATTCTCGCCGCTTTTTTCGGCATGTGGATGGATGGGTGCCATATATGGCTATCATTTTTAAATCCACTTTCCGCTATCTTATCTGCTCTAAAAACATACTGTTTATCTGAATTTAAGGAAATCGGATATCCCCATGTTTCCCGGACATACAGAATATCTCCCGGCTGATACTGCGGCTTTGCGTATTGAATAGAACCGCCGTATTCATTAATGCCAAATTCAAAGCATCCTACCTCTTTCTTCTCTGTACTGTCGGTAACAAAACCGAGCGGGTATGTATGCTTTTCATCTGGTTGGGGTTTTACTATCCGTCGAGTACAGTTCTTTCTTCCGTCCATGATCGCACGAACCATATCGGTATTGAATAAAATAGGTTTAATTGCCATCAACTCCACCGCCTTCCACGATTTCGATTGCTCTGCTCAGCCCAGCGCTATATCCTTGATGTACGTCAGATAAGATACATTCTGATTCAACGAATTTATCTCTTTTCAATTCACTAATAACCTTGTCCACATCAAAAGCTGTCGGCTGATTGTCAATTACTTTAGCAAGTTCACTCAATGACACGCATTTAAAATAATCTTCAATTTCGCCTGTACACTTGCAGTTTTTCTTTAATAAGTCTGCATCAATTAACCTCATTTATTTATCCTCCCACACTCCCAATAACCTCATCCTTTCATACAGTACAGCGACGGTCTTGCGCCTGTATCCGTAGAAATCCTTCGGATTCATCGGGATATATCTTTCTCTGCTGATTTTTCTGTAACTTTTCCGGTGCAGGATATTCTCAATAACCATATCCGCTATCACCGTGTTTTTCGGGCAAGCTGACAAGGCGGCACTGGAAAGCAGGTATCCGTACTCTGCCGGGAAGTCTTTCAGCATCGTATTCAGTTTTTCAATGTCCTCTGACGGAATACCGTAGTCTTTCAGCTTTTTATTCCTTGTCAGCATACCGTTCTCCTTTCTAATCGTCTGGGTGGTGCTTATCGTACAGTATGGCGAGCATAATCACTCCCTATGCACCAACATTAAGTCCGATAAATATTCCGCATAATAATGCAATCATGTTCAGTCCTCCTTAACATAATCTTCACAATCTTCTGTATATTCGTAGTCATCCATCATGTCGCACCGATTATCACAACCGCCTTGCTTATCACAGCAAATACAGCATTCTGTTTCGCCGTCCGGGCATTCTAATTTGCATCTTCCCATTTAGTCCTCCTTATATGGTTCCGGCAAGTGCATCCAGGCAATAATACTGTCCTCCGCATAATATTGCGCTTCTTCCAAGTTATACCAGCCATGTCCAATTGGATATCCTAGTACAGTTCTCTTACAAGAGCCATATCCTACCATACAAACTTTTATTCCATACTTAAACGTCACCAGATACCTTCCGTCTTCCTCCGGAAATCTTTCTGTTACCGGAATCCAGTCAGTAGACAACCGCTCAATAACTTTCTTCTGTTCCTCTTTCGATTTGCAATGTATTGCAATGTCATAAGTATCATCGTATGCACCAAATGCACCATCTTCATGCTGCACAAGTGTCACTCCATCGCTCATGCTTTTCTCCTCCTTTTTCGTCCATTTGCGTTCTTAACATACTTCGAGCATACATCTTCTGGCTGGCCCTTGTTTCGGGAATGACCGGTGATGGATAGGTAATTGCATCTGTCCATGTCCGTCTTCTTTCCTGTGCCATATATACAGGTACTACAAAGTTTGGTATCAAATTTCTTTGGTGATGCTTTTCTGTACTTTCCAAGTTTGTTCTTACTGATCCAGCTCCCAACAGTGCCGGTGCAAACACCGAAATATCTCGCTATCTGCTCCGTAGTCCATCCGTTCTGAAGCTGTTTGATCAGAGCTTTTTCGTCATAGTTACTTGGTCTGGTCTTTTGAACCTGAAGACCATATTTTTTGAGTTTGTTAAATATGGTCGACTGGGTAGTACCAAGAGTTATCGCTATACGGTTCTGCGAATAACCTTTTCGTATGTATTCTTCTAGAACTTCTTTCGTGATATCTGGTCTAAGATCTGTTCTCCCCATATCAGTGCCCTCTCAGGAAATTACGCATCATAGATTCTCTCCAATTTGGTTTATGATCAGTACACTGATCATCGTCCTCTACCAGGATTCCTTTTCTGTCGCAGAATCCATCCTCGTTATCAATACAGGTTTTACATTTTTTATCTTCCATCCTGTTCCTCCATCATTTTCTTTAACGCATCATCTGGTACCGTTTCATAATTCTTGAGTATCCTAATTTCTATTCTACACTCGGCAATATTTCTCTGTAGTGATTTGATTTCTTCATAAATGTCGGTTTCATAAGCAGTGTCGCCTTTCTGTTTCCGCTGTCTCCATCTCTCAATCTTTTCCTCAATTCTTTTAATTTCGTCTTCGATTTTTACAATCTCGGCATCTGCATCGATCAGTCTCATTCTGTCACCTCACAAATAACTCTTTCCAAAAATTTCTATAAACTGCTGCCGGCTGTGTGTCTTCTCAAATTCCTGCTGCCCGATCCGGTGCATCAGTCTCATGGTGTCAGGGCATCTATGTACTGCCAGCGGACCCATGGCGTGATGATCCAGACACAGCCAGACCTTTAAGCCATTCTCTTCAGAGTGGATCCGGTTTGGACCTCCGAATATATGATGCTCGTCTAAGAGCAGATGTTTCTTATAGTTTCCGTCCAGGAGCATGCATAAGTAACATGTCCCATTCTTTTCATGGATAATACTCTTGGGATGTTTCATTTTTTTCTTTCGTTTCTTCTGTGTTTTCGGAAACATCAATCCTTCCTGATTCATGCTTCACTCCTTTCCGGAGAGAGGATTATACAGTTCTTCTCTCCTGTGTGTGATATATATGGATTTTAGTAGCACCCGTTATTTACGTGTCCGATTCGGACACCTTGGTTCCTCTGCTGCAGCCTTCGCCTTCTCTTAAATTCCCATCTAACCCTGCGCCGAGCCGGCACCAGTCAAATTCACCATCATTGCAATGTGCTCTATACCGGCATTCTTTGCAGAGGACAATGTTCCGGTGTTTTGTCATTATCTTGTACAGTTCAGAATCCTCAAAATCGTTGATCTTGTTGTACTGATTCAGGATATTATAGATATGGCTTCCTATATCGCATTCTTCTGCACAGTAGTCTTCCAGTTTTTCCGCATCTGTGATTTCTTTCGGTTTCTGGCATATATGATCGCAGATGTACTCCGCCATGTTTTCAACAATATTGTCCATTTCTGTTCTTTCCATCGGTCATCCTTCCCATATCGCATTGGCTTCTCTTGTGCATTTTCTTTGCATGTAATAATCGTACAGGAATTCTTTTTGTGCCTTCGTGTATTTTCTGGTAATGTCTCTTGTTGGAATTGCAATACCTTGACTCGGATTATGCAGAAGCACCCATCCTCTCCTGACCAGATAATCTGCAGCTCCGATAATATCTGTAGAGCTCTTTGCCATTCCTGACGCATTGATTTCCACCATTGCGGCAGATTGTTCTTCTGATGTCAGATTCTCTTTCAAGTAATTGTTCGCCCATTCCTGGTGATCTCCCCACTCTACTACGTGGAAAGCTCCGTTCGGCTCTAACCATCCATAATCTTCCGTGGTGTGTTCTTCTTTATCCAGCATTCTCTTCATGAAGTTTTTAAGCGCATCCTGTTGTTTATCCTCTATAGTTTCTTCTCCAAGTTCCTTTCGGATTTCTCTCTTTGTCTCTTCCGAGATATGCTCCATTACGACATTCCATCTCTCAATCATTCTTTCTAGTTTTTTCTCTACTTTTCTTCGTTCCTCCGCTTCTTTCCAAATGTTCATGCTTGCCGGTATATGTTCTTCTCCAGGTTCGAATATCTCAAGATGGTACGTATCTGCTGCCGTGCTCCCCTTCAGAGCAGCGCGACCCAGCAAAATATCCTGTGCATATCTTATGAGCTGTTCCTTTGGTGTATCCGTTCCCTCCATACAGCCCAGTAAAAGATCTATCGTCTTTTCATAACTTCTTTCTCCTGAATAAAACTTTTCTCTGATAAGTTGGGTGATAAACTCTCCATGAACGTCATAAGTGATCGTTTTATATTCTGTCATTTCTCGTTCTCCATATTCTCAATCATTTTTTTAAGAAGTCTTAGTCCAGCTACAACCATCCGCTGCCGCATAATCATCATGTGTGGCAACCCCTCTTCTTTTTCAATTTCTACCATCTTTTTGAGGTCTTTCTCCTGGTCATACAGGTAGCATGTCAGTTCTGTATCTGTCGGTACCGGGATATCTTTCAGGAATTCTGGCCACGTTTCCGGAAACATATCGGTGGAGTCACCGGAATGTCCACATGTTTTGTTGGCTTCAATAAAATGTTCTTCGATTTTGTCGGATTCAACAATATCGCTCTGCTGCTTTTCGTCTTGTGGTTCTGCTGCCAGTTGGCAGTGTTCTTCCGGGTCATCAAATTCTGGAGAAAAAGGATCGTACACAAGTCTCGCCTGACTGGCTAAATATCTATAGCTTGTATTCAGTGTTCTTCCTTTATATTCAAATTTCGTGCCTGCTGACAAGCTCCGAAAATCGCAGCTCATCATTCTCGGACCACTAAATCCACAGAATCCGTTTGGAGCAAGTATTTTCTGTGCCATAAATGCTGATTCCTGATTATTTTTTGCCGGTCTGATTGCCCGCATCATCTTTGCAAAGATTTCTGGATACTCATCATGGAACATTGTGATCACTTCTTGTATCGTCAGTTCTTCGGGTTCGTCCACTGCTGCCATTTTGACCGGTTTCTGTTTCTTTCCGTATTTCTCGATCAATTTCTTCGAGAAGTCTGTCCAGCTCATCAGTTCTTCCTGATCAGAACCAACATTGAAGAGGATTCCTTCCTTGCTTCCCTGATAGTTCAGTTGTCCGTTTCGGACGCGTACTGTTCCGTACAGGGCACTGAGCATGTATGTAGTCATGTTCAGATCTGATTTCTTCACATAGGTTTCTATGTTCTTCCGGAGAGATTCGTAGAACCGGTCAATCTGGATATCCACCGGAACAGGAGTGTTAATCTCTTCCGGCTTATGAGGATGCAGTGCCTGATCTATAGTCATCTGTCCAGGAATATCTCTTTCCTGTTCCTGCTGCGCTTTCAGGAGCTTCGCTGCATTCAATGTGACCTGCCCGACTTCTGACAGGATCTTGCAAGCTTCGTTCTGGTATTTATCATTCAAACCGGCAAGTTCCGCTGCCGTGGATACGTTCAGCTTATTCTGTTTGAATGCATCCATAAGTTCTTCGGAAAGGTTAGAACTGATGCTGTGGTACCTTCCAATCTGAGTGGATGATACTCCAATGAGATCTGATACAATCTCTCTGGTCTTTCCTTCAAGATCTGTCTTTTCGCGAAGTGCCTTGACCAGTTCTTCCATCTGCAGGGATTCCGTCATCTTCTCCCAGTCAGTTTTCTCGCGGTAGGTGTTGGACTGGATGATCACCATCTTCCGGACAATCTCATCTGTCTCGGTTTCTGCGCTCAATTCAATCTTTGGTTTATATACGCAAGGGATTCTTTTAAATCGTTCAAGACCTTCCTTAATCAGCTCCAGGCAGCACTTTCTTCTCCGGTGTCCAGCCAGGAGGTAATCTTTTCCGTCTCTTTCTTCAATCAGGAGTGGCTGAAGGATTCCCAGTGCTCTGATCGACTGTTTTAGTTTCTCTGTGTCTTCCGTTGAATAAAAATTATCCTTAGAAGGGATCAAGTCTTCCGGATTGCGATAGACCGTCTTCTGTTCCGGAAGGTCTATTTCCTGTGCAGAACGCTCAGAGAGCATTCCTTTGAGATCAAATTTCGCCATCCTGTACACCTCCGATCATATTCAAGTACTCCGTAACCAGTGCTTCATAGTCTTCTGCTGCCGCTGATCGAGAGCTGTGAAGAGCCACCGGCATACGCATGAATGTGCTCCTTGCCACTACACCAGAAAAGCGGATTGTTGTATCCATAGCCGGATACTGCTCTCTGATGATCTCTGCTCCCTGAATGTGTGCCTGGTTCCCTTTCTGGTACTTGCTCACAAAGCAGCGGACGTTCTGCAGGTCCGGATTCAGTTCTTCCTTCACTTCCTGGATCTGGTCCAGGAGCTCGTTCATGCCTTCCAGGGTGTTATCGTCCACTTCTACAGGAATGAGGACGTCATTCGCGGCTGTCAGTGCATTTATCACAGAGATATTGATATCCGGAGCATTATCTACTACGCAAAAATCGTACTGATCAGATACCTGCTGCAGAGCCTTCTTTAACCGGTTCTGCTGTGGACGTACGCGATCCATGGTCACTTCCATGTTGGCGGTCAAGAGACCGAGATTAGCCGTGATGATGTCCAGTCCCTCATAGTCCGTCTTATGGATCAGATGTTCCATATCTGGATGACGGTCTGTCATGATCCGGTCGATGCCGTCTCCATCTGAGGTGCGGCGGTTTAATCCGCGGGAACAGTCTCCCTGTTTGTCATTATCCACCAGTAATACGCGATGTCCGCGTGTAGTAAGGATATAGGCAATGTTAATGCTAGATGTGGTCTTAGCCACGCCGCCTTTCAAATTAATGATTGCTATTGTTCTCATACATATTTCCCCTTTTCTACTACAATATATTTATGGTTAATATCCCTTACAGCCAGTAAGGAATTATCC
>OBAI01000223.1_pt1 | contig 72352 bp, 76 predicted proteins | sample 1517461 | NCBI WGS metagenome assembly OBAI01 (sample SAMN04571696, study PRJEB22368) | human gut metagenome | biome: human gut; material: stool | host: Homo sapiens | place: Luxembourg | collected 2012-06-29
TTATATGGAAAATATAGATGATAAGGTAAACGTATCGGTATTATATAATGAACCAAAAGAATATATAGAAATAAATAAAAATATTTGTACCAATACAGGATTAAATGAAGAAATAGATACATATGTAAACAGTCAACTATTAAGATACCAAGGTGTTATGAGCGAAATTACGTTAAATGTGTTATATACAATAGCAGGAATAATAATTATTATTATTGTTGTAAGTAGTATATTTGTAATTAGAAACAGCTTTAGCATATCTGTTTCGGAAAAAAACAGACAATATGGAATGCTGGCAAGTATAGGAGCAACATCAAAACAAATAAAGAAAAACGTAATATTTGAAGGAATGCTTATAGGACTTATTGCGATACCATTAGGAATTGTATTTGGAATAATAGCAATAATAATTTTATTGCAAGTTGTAAATTATTTATTAGCAGATATGTTAAGTGGAATGAGGTTTATGTATAGCATTAATTGGGTGGCAATTTTAATATCTATAATAATTTCAATTATAACAATATATTTGTCATGCTTAATTCCAGCTAGAAAGGCTGCTAAAATTTCTCCAATAGAATCAATTAGAGGAAACAATGATATTAAGATTAAGAGTAAGAAACTTAAAACATCAGTTATAACGAAAAAATTATTTGGTGTAGGTGGAGTAATTGCGAGTAAAAACTTAAAAAGGAGCAAGAAGAAATATAGAACAACAGTTATTTCACTAGTTGTAAGTATATTTATATTTATATCCTTATCAAGCTTTTTGACTATAGGTACAAAAGCAAGTACTTTTTATTACATGGATTTTAAATTTAATATGTTCGTATTAAATGGAAATGCAGATATATATGAGGAAATAGCTAAGTTAGATAATGTGGACGAATATGCATATTATTATGAAACTAGTTTAGACTTTGACAAAGCAAAATATGCTTCTGATTTTGGAAAGAATAGATTTGAACAAAATCCATATGACAAAAATAGTATAGCAATAATAATATATAATAATGAATATTTTAAAAAGTATATAAAGGAACTAGGAATAAAAGAAGAAAACTATAAGTCTGCAGTAATTTTGATAGATGAAGGAAGGCAAAGCAATGATGATGGAAGTAAAACAATAGAAAGACTGTATAAAATAAAAAATGGTGATAAAATAAATGTAGCAAAGGACGAGAAAATAAGAGAAATAACAATTACAAAATGTACAGATAATTCACCAATGGGGCAAGAAACAGTATATCATGACAATGGAAAAATAATAGTATCTGAAGATTTTATGAGAGAAGTTTTTGATGAAGTACCAAATAATTCATATCGTATTAGTAACTTGTTAATAGAATCAAAAAAGGCACAAGAACTAGAGAACAGAATAAATGACCTGATAAAACAAAACGAAAAGTATTTTGAGCTTGAAGTACAGAACTATGAAACATATATAAAACAAGAACAAAGAAGTTTGTTAGTTATAAAAATATTTCTGTATGGATTTATAACTGTAATAACACTAATAGGAGTGACTAACATATTTAATACAATAACAACAAACATGATTTTGAGGAGCAAAGAATTTGCTATGTTAAAATCAATAGGAATGACAACGAAAGAATTTAATAGAATGATAAGACTAGAAAGTATAATGTATGGAACAAAATCCCTACTAATAGGAATACCATTAGGAATATTGGGCTCTTATGGAATATATAAAGCATTTGCACAGGGAATAGATTTGGGATACATGTTTCCATATCAAGCAGTAATAATTTCAATTATTTTCGTATTTATAATAGTGGGAATAACAATGAAATATTCACTAAATAGAATAAATAAGCAGAATATAATAGAAACAATTAGAAAGGACAATATCTAAGACTAGATGAGCTGTATTGAAGTAACCCAAATTTGCTTTGTGATTATTTCAACTAAACAGCTCTTTTAATTTTACATAGGAATATGTTATAATATGCGAAAAGGAGACGTTTATGAGAAGTATTCTAATAGTAGAAGATAACGAGGTTATAATTAAAGGATTAACATATTTGTTAGAAAAAGAAAACTTTCATGTTATCATATGCAAAAATGTTTATGAAACAATGAATGTTATAGGAAAACAGGAAATACATCTAATTGTATTGGATATAGCTCTTCCAGATGGAAATGGATTTGAGCTTTGTGAATATATAAAAAAATATACAGATATACCAGTAATCTTTTTAACAGCAAAAGATGAAGAACAAGATGTAGTAAAGGGGCTTGATTTAGGAGCAGAGGATTATATTATTAAGCCATTTAGAAACAGAGAACTTCTTTCAAGAATTAATAATGTATTAAAAAGATTTAATAAAGAAGATAATAAAATAGTATATGGAAGTATTAAAATAAATTTAGATGAAAAAACGGTATATGTAAATGAAGAAAGTGTTGAATTTACAGCATTAGAATTTAAAATATTAGTTTTAATGTTTACTAATATTGGAAAGGTAATAACAAGAGAACAGATTTTGGAGAAGATATGGGATGTTGCAGGAAATTTTGTAAATGACAATACACTTACAGTTTATATAAAAAGAATAAGGACAAAATTAGGTAAAATGGATTGTATAAAAACAATAAAAGGGATTGGATATCAGGTACAAGGGGGACAAAAGTGAATTTATTAAAAAGAAAAACATTAATAAAAGTATTACTGACAAATATTGTAATTGTATTACTATTTATAATTATATTCGTAGTAGTTATTAAAATGCAAAACAAAGTATATTCGAAAATTGTAAATGAAAAAATAAACGATATTATTAATAATGTAATGGAAAAATATCCTGAGGTTAAAGAAGAAGATATACTAAAAATAATAAATAATCGAGACGATTCAAGTGAAAATATTCTAGAAAAATATGGATATGATGATGAACTTTCATACATAAAAGAATTAAGAGAAAATATCAATAAAAATTTAATCAATACGGCAGTATTAATAGGAATATTTGGAATAGCAAGTTTAAGTATATTTATGAGATATGTATTAATTCAAGAAAAAGAACTTAAAGAAATAAACGAATATATAAAAGAAGTAAATAATAAAAATTACTCTTTAAAAATAGAGGACAATAAAGATGGGGAATTATCAAGACTTAGAAATGAATTGTATAAAACCACAGTTATTTTGAGAGAAGCGGCAGAAAATAGTGAAGAGGAGAAGGAAAAATTAAGTATAGCTATTGCAGATATATCACACCAACTAAAAACGCCATTAACTTCAATCAGGATAATGTTAGACAATATTAGTGATAATCCAGATATGCCACAAGAAATAAGAGAAGATTTTATACAAGATATAAGTAAGCAAGTTGAACATATGAGCTCATTGGTTATATCCTTATTAAAAATTGCAAAATTTGATGCGGGAACAATAAAGATGGAAAACGAAGAAATAGATGCAAAAAAATTAATAGATAGTGTAATTAATAACTTGGCAATATTAATAGGAATTAAGGAAATAGAAGTAATAACTAAAATTGACGAAAAAGCTATATTTATAGCAGATTATAAATGGCAACAGGAAGCATTAACAAACATATTAAAGAATGCGATAGAACATAGCCAACCGAAATCCAATATATATATAATTGTAGAAAATACAAGTATTTTTCTAAAGATAAAAATAAAAGACGAAGGGCAAGGAATAGAGCAAAAGGATTTGAAGCATATATTTGAGAGGTTTTATAGAGCAAAAAATTGCAATGAAGATAGCATAGGTATAGGATTGTCTTTGGCAAAAACAATAATAGAACAAAACAATGGATACATAAAAGCAACTTCAGAGGTTGGAAAAGGTACACTATTTGAAATAAAATACATAAAATAAATGTCAATGGAGACAAGTTTTTTTGTCCCCATACAAATTCGTTATTGGTGCCCTTTTGGTGGAAGTATAACAACCTCTAGATATAAATTTATAGGTAGTAATAACTACTAACTGATATAAATATATCACAACATTGACATTTTGGAGCAAAAAAATGCCCAATTTTACTGTTAAACTATGAAAAATACAAGAAATATGCTATAATTAGTATGAAAGGAAGGTGAATATATATGAAAAAAAATAAAGATTATATGTTTCAAACAAAAATTGATTCTCGTACTGATTTTGAAAAAGGAATTTATTATAAAACATGTGAAGGAAAGGATGTTGCTACAATGGAAGAAGTCATGCAATATAATCAAATGTTTTATGAAAGTATGATGATAAAAAAAGAACGAAAACCTTCTGAGAACAAAGATGATATGAGCAGATAAAAGTTGCACGACATTTATTGAAGTGATTTTTTAACAAGAATCACAATAAAAACATAATTTTGCTTGGCTTTATGCCTTGCTAAAATTATGTTTAAAAGGGTTTCAAAAGGGATTTCCTTTTGCACACCGTTATTGGCTCTGCCAATAGCGTAGTGCGTTACTAAAATGGAATTTTAGTTTTATTGAACGAGCTGTAGCTCGTTTTTTAAATGTCAAAATCTTTATCGTCATATTCATAATTTTTTTTATATAAATAATCATTTATTTCTTCTTCTTTTGATGTGTTATCTGCTATATCGTGTAAATCAAAATTGTCATATAAATCTTGCTTGTGGTATTCTTTTATTTCTGATATTACTTCATCTTTATCTTTTTCAGTCCCTATTTTAGGTAGTTTATGGAAGAACTTTTTTAAGGTTTGTAAAATATTGTGTAAAAAGTTATGTAATCGATTATTTTCTTCTTTTAGTTTTTCGTTTTGATATTCTTAGTTTTCTAACTTCAACTTGAATATTTCTTTTTTCATTTTCTAAATCTTTGTAACCCTTAGTATAATCAGTAAGATCTTTAAACAATGCTTGATTATTTGGCATATCTTTTATAACTCTTTTTGATGTATTCATAAAACTATTTAATGTATCATAAGTATCTTTATCAATCTTAACTTCTTTACCTGTAATTGTTGGTTTAGAAGTTTTTAGTTTTTCTTCTAGTTCTTCAAAATCTCTAGTCATTAAATAATTTTGCTTTTCTAATCTATTATCTAGTTTTTTAGTAATCTTTTTAAATTCTTTTATAGAAATATGCTCATTATCACTGTTTTTAATGCCTCTTTCTAGGTCAAAACCATTATCTATTAGTCTTTGATAGTATTTATCTTGAAGAGCGCTTAAATGGGCTTTATCTTTGATATATTGTTTTTTACTCATACCTTTAAAGAAATCATTATCACTAGTAAATAATAATTCATCTGCAACTACATTATTTGAGTCATCAACCATTTGCTTAAAGGTTTTCTTTCTATCATCTCTTATTGGTTTCTATTGTCATATATAATCACTCTCACTTTCTATTTTGAAATAACAAAAAAACTAACATTTCTGTTAGTAATTTATTACTCTCAAACATAAAAGTTCGAGTTTTCTATCAATCTGGTGGAGATGAGGAGAGTCGAACTCCTGTCCAATATTCCATCCATAAAAACTTCTACGAGTGTAGTTTGTTATAAAAATTCCTCTAAAATTAAATTAACAAACAAAATTAAAATTAGAGTAGCCATTAAAATACCCGCTATTTCTATGGCAAGAAATAGGTTTGTTTCCCACTAAATGACGCCTTATTCTCTAAACGTGGGCATTCAGAGTAAGACGAGCTACCTTAATTAGGCAGCGTATGCTAATTCTCTATTATCAGCGTTTATATTTATTTTTCGCTTTTTATAGTGGCCAGGCGAATCCACTACTCGCTATTTTTACTTCTAAAATACTGTCGAAACCAAATACATCCCCATAAAAATAATACAATACTATTATACAACAATTTCAAAAAAATAACAAGAATAACTATTGAAATAATTAAGGTAGTATAGTAAAATTTTCTTAAAAATAGAACTATGTAGAAGGCTATAAAAAGGAGGAAGAATTTTGAAAATTAAAGATATAAATAAACTTGAAAAGATAGCAAATAATATAAGGATAGGAATTATAGAACAGGTATATAATGCACAATCTGGACACCCAGGCGGTTCTTTATCAGCAACAGATATATTAACGGTATTATATTTTAACCAAATGAATATAGACGAAAATAAACCAAGTGCTCAAGAAAGAGATAGATTTATATTATCGAAGGGGCATTGTAGTCCAGCGTTATATGCCACTTTAGCAGAAAAGGGGTATTTTCCAAAAGAAAAATTAAGTACTTTTAGAAAATTTGGAGGAGAATTGCAAGGACATCCAGATATGAAAAACATTAGAGGGGTAGATATGTCAACAGGCTCATTAGGGCAAGGACTATCGGCTGCTGTTGGAATGGCAATTGCCTCAAAAATGGATAGTGCAGGATGTAGAGTTTATTGTTTATTAGGAGATGGCGAAATAGATGAAGGGCAAATATGGGAAGCAACAATGACAGCAAGTAAATACAAATTAGATAATTTATGCATTATCTTAGATAACAATGGATTGCAAATAGATGGGAAGATAGAGGAGGTAGCAGGACTAACAAATATAGAAGGTAAATTTTCTAATTTTGGATTAAAAGTAATAAATGTAGATGGTCATAATATACCCAACTTAATAGACGCATTTGACACGGCAAAGCAAACTAAAGGAGTACCTACTATAATAATTGCAAAAACAATAAAGGGAAAAGGTGTATCTTTTATGGAGGGCAAAGCAGAATGGCATGGAAAAGCGCCTAAACAGGAAGAATATGAGAAAGCAATTGAAGAATTGAGAAGAGGAGTTGAGTAAGGTGGAGGAAAAATTGAAAATAGCAACACGTCAAAGCTATGGCGAAAAATTAGCAGAATTAGGTGAGAAAAACAGAAAAATAGTAGTGCTAGATGCTGACTTGTCAGGAGCTACAAAGACAAATATATTTGCAAAAAAATTTCCAGATAGATTTATAGATGTGGGTATAGCAGAACAAAACATGTTTGGAATTGCTGCAGGACTGTCAACATTTGGCAAGATACCATATGCAAGCACATTCGCAATGTTTGCAGCAGGTAGAGGTTATGACCAAATACGAAATAGTATATGTTATCCTAAATTAAATGTAAAAATATGTGCTACACATGCAGGAATAACAGTGGGAGAAGATGGAGCAACTCATCAAATGATAGAAGATATTTCTTTAATGAGGACTATTCCCAATATGACAGTTATATGCACATCAGATGATACACAAACAAGATGGGCAGTAGAAGAAATATCAAAATTTGAAGGGCCAGTATATTTAAGGCTATGTAGACTACCAAGTGAAGTAATATATAAAAAAGAACATAAATTTGAAATAGGAAGAGGAGTGCAAATAGGAGAAGGAAAAGATGCAACGGTTTTTGCAACAGGAATTACCGTACAGGAAGCGTTAAAAGCAAAAGAAAAATTACTAGAAGATGGAATTGATATTAGAGTAGTGGATATACATACAATAAAACCTATAGACAAAGAATTAATTATAAAATGCGCAAAAGAGACAAAAAAAATAATTACAATTGAGGATCACAATGTAATAGGCGGGTTGGGAAGTGCAATATGTGAAGTATTATCAGAAGAACATCCAACAAAAATTATTAGAATGGGAATAAAAGATGTATTTGGAAAATCTGGAAATGCAGAAGAACTAATAAGATGTTTTGAAATAGACTCATTATCAATAGTTAAAAAGATAAAAGAAAACTAAAACACAAAAAGTACCAGAATAATTTTGGTACTTTTTGTGAATTTCTTGTGAAATTTATGAAAGTATATAAAATAGAGAAAAAGGCTATAAATAGTAATAAATACCTAAAAAAGTACATTTTTTTATAAAAAAAACTATTGCAAATAAAGGATTTTATTGTTATGATAATTACGAATAAAAACAAAATGTATAAAACGTTAAGGAGATACACATGATTGAATTTAGAAATGTTAGCAAAACATATGATACAGGAACAGAAGCAGTTCATAATGCAAATTTTGTAATAGACAAGGGGGAGTTCGCTTTCTTAGTAGGAAGTTCGGGCTCTGGCAAATCAACACTTATTAAGTTAATACTTAAAGAAGAAGAACCAACTAAGGGTAATATTATAATAAATGGAAGAGACACAACCTTCTTAAAACCGAGTAGGGTTCCATACTTAAGAAGAAGCATGGGAGTGGTTTTTCAAGACTTTAGGCTATTACCAGATAAAACAGTATATGATAATGTTGCCTATGCAATGTACATAGTTAGAGCAACACCAAAACATATAAGAAGACAAGTACCGATGGTGTTATCATTAGTAGGACTAAGTCATAAAGCAAAGGTTTATCCAAATGAACTTTCAGGAGGAGAACAACAAAGAGTAGCTTTAGCAAGAGCTTTGGTTAATAATCCATCAATGCTAATAGCAGACGAACCAACAGGAAATCTAGACCCAGAAACTGCTTGGGATATTATGACTCTTTTAAATGATATAAACGCAAGAGGAACAACAGTTGTAGTAGCAACGCATGCTAAAGATATAGTAGATAGAATGAAGAAAAGAGTTATCCAAATAGAAGAGGGTAACATCATAAGAGATGATAAAAAAGGTGGTTATAATAGTGAAATATAGTGTACTAGGGTATTTAATAGGAGAAGGGTTTAGAAACTTTTTTAAGAACAAAAAATCCACAATGGCATCATTAATAATTATGTTTGCAACAATGTTTGTGTTTGGTATATTTTTTGTAATAGGAGAAAATGTTAATCATGTTATAAACGAAATAGAAGCACAACAAGGTATGCAAGTATTTATAAATAAAAATGCAACCCAAGAAGAAGAAAAGGATTTAGAAGCCAAAATAAGAGGTATAGAATATGTGAATAATGTAACATATAAATCTAAAGAAGAGGCTTTAAACCAAATGAAATCTGTGTTTAAGAAAACGCCAGGCTTGGTTAAATCATATGAAGAAGATAATCCGTTTCCAGCATCTTATGTTGTTACTCTTACAAACTTAGAGAAAAGTAAAGATGTTCGAGAAGAGATCAATAAATTCGAGAATGTATTAGAGATACAAACAAGTGATGACACAATAAGTGCATTAATTAAGATAGCAAATGGAGTAAAAACTATTTCTGGTGTAATATTAGTAATATTAATATTTGTATCTATATTTATAATTTCGAATACAATAAAATTAACGGTACATGCAAGAAGAAAGGAAATATCTATAATGAAATATGTGGGAGCAACAAATGGATTTATTAGATGGCCATTTATGGTAGAAGGTATTTTAATTGGCATTATTTCATCGTTTATAACAGTATTAATTTTAGGGATTACATATAATTCTGTTGCAGAAAAAATAATTACATCATTAGCAGGTGTGCGCGTTAGCTTGAACTTATTAACATTTTCAGATATGTTTAATTTATTAATTATAGTATATTTAGTACTAGGAATAGGAATTGGAACAATTGGTAGTGCTATATCGATGAAAAAATATTTGGAGGTATAATCTATTTATGAAAAGAAAAATGTTATGTATTATTTTAATTTTAATAATTACAACGCTTTTCTGTGGAGTTTCATTTGCAAGTAGAGAAGGAGAACTAAAAGAGGGAATTGGACAGAAGGAAAACGAAATAGAGCAAATAAAAAAAGAAAAAGATGAAGCTCTACAGGAAATACAAGATTTAACAGCCAAAATAAGTCAATATGAAGAAGATATAAAAGAGTTAAAATATAAAATAAACAGATTAGAAATTTCAATAAAAGATAAACAGGAACAAATAGAAAAGCTACAAAAAGAGTATGAGGAAAAAGAAAAATTATTAAAAGATAGATTGGTTGCTATATATATGGCAGGAGAAACTACATATTTAGATGTTTTATTAGCATCAGAGGATTTAACTAGTTTAATATCTAACTACTATTTAGTACAACAATTAGCACAAGCAGATAATGAATTATTAACTTCAATAGAAAATCAAGAAAAAACTATGCAGGAAGCAAAGACAAAATTTGAAAACGAAAAAAATGAAGTGAATACTGCCAAAACAGAAATTGATAACAAAAATAATGCATTAAAGGCAAGCAAACAAGAAAAGCAAACTAAAGTCGATAATCTTAATTCTGATCAAAAGAAAATACAAAAGGAAATAGATGACATGGAGGCAGAATTACAAAAGATATATGATTCTGGTTCAAGAACAGATGGAGATGTATATTCGGGGCAATTAAGATGGCCACTTACTGGATATGGAAAAGATTGGATAACTTCACCATTTGGATATAGATGGCATCCAATATGGGGAACATATATAGGTCACAAAGGTGTGGACATAGGTGGAGACTATGGAGCTACAATAGTTGCGGCAGAAGATGGCGTTGTGGTAGATACCAATAGAGGTTGTACACATAATTATGGAAAGAGCTGGTCATGTGGATGTGGCGGAGGATATGGAAACTATGTCCAAATAAATCACAGTGATGGACTAACAACCTTATATGCTCATTGCCAAGCAATAAATGTAAGCATAGGACAACATGTAAAAAGAGGACAAGCAATTGCAGAAATGGGTTCTACAGGTTCTTCAACAGGAGCACATGTACATTTTGAGGTAATAATAAATGGAGTGCCTAAAAACCCTATGGATTATGTATAAAAATGTGAATATATATAATAAAAGGAATGGAAAATATATGAAAAAAAGAATAATTGCTGTAGTATTAATAATTGCAATAATACAAAGTTTTGGTATGTGTGTATTTGCAAATACTATAGATGAATTGAAACAGCAAAAAAAAGAAACAGAGGAAAAGCATACAGATATTAAAGAAGAATTATCAATAGAATTAGATGCAATTTGTGAATTAGATGCTGAAATATCAGAATATGAAAAGGAAATAGGACAGTTAGAAGGAAAAATAGAAGAACTTAATGCATCTATAAAAAATAGCGAAATAGAGATAGAAAATCTACAAAAAGAACATGCGGAAAAAGAGAAACTGTTAGAAGACAGATTGGTAGCTATATATATGGCAGGGAATACTACATATTTAGACGTGTTATTATCTTCAGAAGACATAACAAGCCTAATATCAAATTATTATATGGTACAACAATTGGCAGAAGCGGACAACAAGTTACTAGAAACAATAGAAGAACAAGAAAATAAAATTCAATCTACAAAACAAAAAATGGAAAACGAGAAAAAAGAAATAGATACTGCTAAAAGGGAAATAGAAGATAAAAATAATGAATTAAAAAGCAAAAGAGCAACAAGACAAGAGAAGGCAGATAATTTATCAGCAGAGGAAAAATCATTAAAAGATAAAATAGAAGAATATCAAAATTCAATAGACAAAATGGAAGAAGAATTAGCAAAGGCATTTGAAAATAGTAATTACGAGTCAACATATAGTGGTGGACAAATGGAATGGCCTATTCCAGGAGAGTATTATATAACCTCTTATGTAGGATGGCGCTGGGGAAGAATGCACAAAGGCATAGATATTGGTGCAGATGAGTATACACCAGTAATAGCAGCAGAAGCAGGAGAAGTTATAATTTGTACATATGATACAGGTGGTTATGGATATTATATAGCAATAAATCATGGAAATGGATATATAACGTTATATGGTCACTTGAATGAGCAATTAGTTAGTGTGGGGCAAAGAGTTGCAAGAGGGGAAAGAATAGCACTTTCTGGAAATACTGGTGGTTCAACAGGACCGCATTTGCACTTTGAAGTAAGGTATCTAAGCTCAGGAAGGGCGGATGCATGGAATTTCTTTTATAATGCAGAAGTTAAAAATCCATTGGATTTTGTATAAAAAAATGATATAATAATAATAGGGTCAGTAAAAACCACTGACCCAATTACATTATATAGTGGATTGTAACAACCAAAATATAGCCACTAAATAAAAAGATAGTGTAAAAGTAATCTATGAAAAATGTAGGGGCGATTTTAATCGCCTGCACTTCGAAGAAATTACTAAAAATAAAAAGAACGGAGGAGAGAGATGAAAGAAACTTTGAAAAGAATACTTTTAATAATAAGTATTTTGATGTTATGCATGATGTTAATAGGTAAAAGTATTGCCATAAACATGGTAGACTTAGATAAACAAAAAAAAGAAGTTTCTGAAAGATTAAACCAAAAAAATAAACAATTAGAATATGTAAAAGAAGAATTAACAACCGCGCTCTTAGAAATACAAAAGCTAGAAGATGAAATATTGCAATATGAAACAAACTTAACAAAGTATGAAGCACAGATAAGCAAATTGCAAAAATCAATAGATAATGCCATAGATAAAATAGAAATAGCTCAAGAAGACTGTGAAACAAGAGAGGAAATCTTAAGAGATAGATTAGTGGAAATGTATAAAGCTGGAGATGTAACATATTTAGATGTATTGCTTTCATCAAAAAGTTTAACAGAATTTATTTCTTCATATTTTTTAATGAGACAAATAGTGGAATATGATAATTTATATATAGAACAAATAGAACGAGAAAAAAATGAATTAGAAGAAACAAAAACAAAATTGGAAAAACAGCAAAAAGAAATAAGAACAGTAAAGGCAAAAAAAGAGCAAACGACAACAATACTGACCAATAAAAAAATATTACAAAAAGCTCAAGCAAGTAAACTAACAAAAGCAGAAAAAGAATTACAAAAAGAAATAACAGAATATAAAAAAGAAGTTTATAGAATACAAAGTTTAATAGCACAAGCATCAGGAGAAGAATTTTTACCAATTCAATATACTGGTGGAAACATGATATGGCCAGTAGCAAAAGAAGGAACGGCTATTACTTCTTACTATGAACAAAGAGAACATCCAATTTCTGGAATTGTACACTATCATTCTGGAATTGATATAGGTAATGCATACTTTGGTACCCCTGTTGTGGCAGCAATGGATGGATATGTTTCATATGCCGGATGGCTTGGTGGATATGGAAATTGTGTTATAATAAACCATGGCGATGGTGTATCTACTCTTTATGGACATGGTCAAGCAATATTAACAACATTGCACAAACAAGTAAAACAGGGAGATTTGATTATGGAAGTAGGTTCTACAGGCAATTCAACTGGACCACATCTTCACTTTGAAGTTAGAATAAATGGCTATACAGTAAATCCACTTTTGTATGTAAATGAACCAACGTAATTACTTAGGCCAATTGAGCAATATTTGACTTCTATAAATTTTTGTAAAGAGTATAATAATAAAAAACAGTTTTGGGAGGAAAAAACTTAATGAAAGAAGAAAGAGAAGAAAAAATTTATAAATCGTTAATGTTAGTTGTAATAACTGTAATAATTACATTTTTGATAACAAGTGTTACAGTTTATAAAGCGATAGCTAAAAATGGGATTAAATATGTAAAAATAACAGACGGAGAAGTAACAGGTCTTGATGAAACTTTGGCAAGTTTTAGAAAAGTATTGGAAAAAGAATACTTAGGCGAAATTGATGACGAAACATTAGTAGAAGGAGCACTAAAAGGATATGTTGAAGCTTTAGGTGATCCATACACAGAATATTATACAAAAGAAGAAATGGAAAAGCTTATGGATACAACAAATGGCAATTATGTTGGAATTGGAATATATATGTTGGTTGACAAAGAAAAGCAAACCATAGTAGTATTAAAACCTATGGAAAATTCACCAGCAGAGCAAGCTGGCATATTAGCAGGAGATATTATTACAAAAGTGGATGGAGAGGGTTATACATTAGATACAATAACAGAAGTTTCTAACAAAATAAAAGGAAAAGCAGGAACTAAAGTTAAATTAGAAATAAAAAGAGGAGAAAAAGAGACTTTTGAAATAGAGGTTGAAAGAAAGAAAATATTAATAAGTCATATAAATACAAAAGTATTAAAAGATAATATAGGATATATTTATATATCTGATTTTGATGGTGGCTGTGCTGATGAATTCACACAAAAATATAAAGAATTAAAAAAACAAGGCATTGAAAAGTTAATAATTGATATAAGAAATAATGGTGGAGGCATAGTTGATGAGGCAATTAACATATTGAAATTGATTACAGATAAGGGAGACACTTTATTAATAACAAAAGACAAAAATGAAAATGAAAAAATAACAAAGAACGATAAAGATCCCATAATAAATATGCCAATAGTAGTTTTAACAAATGAATATTCAGCAAGTGCCTCTGAAATAATGACTGGAGCGTTAAAGGATAATGAAAAAGCTACAATTATTGGAACAATAACTTATGGAAAAGGTGTAATTCAAACTATACACACTTTGGCTGATGGAAGTGGTTTGAAAATAACAACTAATGAATATTATACACCAAAGTATTACAAAATAAATAAAGTCGGAATAGAACCAAACATAAAAGTTGACGTGCTAGAAGAATACAAGAATAAAACAACTATTCCAGAAGAAAAAGATACACAATTACAGAAAGCAATAGAAACATTAAAATAAAAAATACAATCAAAAATATTAAAAACGATTTTGAAGTGAACTGATGAGGTTCACTTCATTTTGTACAACTTAACTTACAACAGTAATAACAAATATAATAATTATTCATATAAATCTTTTAAATATACATCTCTTTCTTCAACCTTGTCTACAAAGCCGACTTTGGCAATATTATTGCCATCAATTTCTTGAATCCAAACAGGACGATTATCATAAAAAACATCATACTTTTCTTTACTTTTTAAAATCTCGCATACTCTTTTTTTATTCATAAAAACCTCCTACCAATAATATATATTTTTAATATACACACTTGGCAAAGGAAATATACAAACATAATTGATAAATTTTTCAAAATAGGTTGATATTTTTAAGATTTTAATATAAAATCTTAAAATAAAGGAGGAGACTATGATAACACTACAAGATGTGAAAAACAACAAGGAGATAGAAGCCCTTATAAAAAGTGGACAAAGGCAATTAGACGCATTAGGATATACAGAACATTCAGAGAGGCATATAAATATTGTGGCACAAAGAGCAGGCGACTTATTAGAAATATTGGGATATCCAAAAGATAGAATAGAATTAGCTAGAATAGCAGGGTATATGCATGATATAGGAAATTGCATAAATAGGGTTGACCACGCACATTCAGGTGCAATATTGGCATACGAAATATTAAAAGAAATGGGAATGCCAATAGAAGATAGAACAGAAATTATGACTGCGATAGGTAATCATGATGAAAATACAGGAAATGCAGTAAGTGATATATCAGCTGCAATAATATTGGCAGATAAATCAGATGTGCATAGAGATAGAGTTACAGATAATAATATATCTAGATTTGGAATACACCACAGAGTAAATTATGCCGTAACAGATTCAAAGTTTATAATCAATAAAGAAGATAGAAAAGTTACCTTGGATTTAACAATAGATACAAAAATATCTCCAGTTTTAGATTATTTTGAAATATTTATGGAAAGAACTATGATGAGTAAACATGCTGCTAAATATTTAAATATATGGTTTGAATTAATAATTAATGATACAAGATTATTATAAAAAGAAAGGTGAAAATGGAAATGAAACTAGAACAAAAATTAAAAATTATTTTATTAATATTAATTATAATATTAATTAGCTTAATGTCATTTGGAGGACTATTTATACAAAAAAATGGTAGAATGGCGAATTTATTACCTGAATATATTAAGGGAATGGATCTAAAAGGAAATAGGTATATAACATTTGAAGTAGTTGATGATACAGAAGAAAGTACAGAACAAGGAAAAGAAGAAACAACAGAAGAAACAGAAAAAGAAAGTGTAAACACAAAGGAAAATTTTATAAAAGCTAGAAAGATAATTGAAAAAAGACTAAAAGAAATGAATGTTGCACAATATACAATTGCACAAGATGAGGAAACTGGCAAAATAGTTGTAAATATGGTAGAAGATACTGCAACAGATACTGTAATTCAATATGCTTATGCAAAAGGAAATTTAACAATAGAAGACCCAGATAAAAACGTCTTATTAGATAGTTCAAAAATAAAACAAGTAAAAACAATGTATGCTAATACAGATAATGGGACAAGCATATATTTAAACATAGAGTTTAATGAAGAAGGAAAAGAAATATTAAAAAATATAAGTAATGAATATAAAGTACCAGAAAAAGTAGAAGAAAATAATGACGACAATGAAGAAAATACAACAGATGAAAAAGAAGAAAATAGTGAAGAAAACGAAAAAGAAAGCAAAGAAGTTACTATAAAAATTGATGGTTCTACGGTTCTTTCTACACAATTTGAAAAAGAAATAACAAATGGTTCAATACAATTATCTGTTGGAGGAGAAACAAAAACACAAGCAGAGTTACAATCATATGTAAAAGAAGCTGGATATGTAGAAAAAATACTAAATTCTGGGGCATTGCCTGTAGAGTATAAAGTTACAGCAAATAGATATATGAAATCTAACATTACAACAGATATGTATAATTTAGCAATAATAATATTTGGAGTTCTAATATTAATTGCATTAATGTATTTAATAATTAAATATAAGAAAAATGGTCTATTAACTGCAGTCGCATATATAGGATATATAGCAGTATTGTTGCTTGCAATAAGATACACAAATGTGATTCTTACAATAGAAGGCATATTGGGACTAATAGTTGCATTAGCAATAAATTACACATTTAATGTTTATATATTAAATTATATTAGTAAATCAGAAGATAAAGCAGAGCTAGAGACAAACTTTAATAGAGCATTTACAAAAATATCAATAGCACTTATCCCAGTATTAATACTATCAGTAATATTAATTTTAACAAGTTGGTTACAAATTTATAGCTTTGCTATGATAATATTCTGGGGTCTAGCAATTACAATAGTATGGAATATAATCTTAACTAAAACATTAATAGTAAATTCTATAAAAGAATAAATTATTTATACCTTAAGAAAGGAATGAATTATAAAAATGAAAAAAATAGTTTTAATATTATTAATATGTCTAATATTTGCAGGAACAGTTATAGTATGTTTTAAAGGTTTTAATGTAGGATTACCTTATAAAAGCAATATAAATATTAGCGTATATGTTGGAAAAAAAATAGAAGACAAGGATATGCAAGAAATTACTAAGGAAGTATTTAAGGGAAAACAGGCAATAGTGCAAAAAGTAGAATTATTTGAAGATATGATTTCTATAACAACAGAAGAAATGTCAGAAGAAGAATTAAATGAAAAAAAGACAGAATTAATAAATAAATTAAATGAAAAATATGAAAAAGAAATAAAAGACGAAGAAATAGAAATAGTGCATAATCCAAAAGTTAAATTATCAAGTTTAATAAAAAGATATATATTGCCATTTGGAATTTCTACAATTGCGATAGTGATATATCAAATGATTAGATTTAAAAAATTAGGAGCAACAAAAACTTTACTTACAACAATAATTGTATTAATGCTAATAGGATTAACATATGCATCGTTAATAGCAATAACAAGAATACCTATAAATAAATTTATAATACCAATAGGTATGGCAATATATGTAATTACAATAATAGTATTAAATATGAAATATGAGAAAAAATTAGAAGAAAACAAATAAAGTAACATAAGAGAACACTACTAATATAATATATTAGTAGTGTTTTTTTTGCGATGGGGTGAAAATGATGTTTAAAAAGATAAAAAGAATATTATATAGAGGATTTGAGGGAAAAGACATAACTTACGAAACAGCTAAAAAAATCATAAAAAAGGAAAAAGAATGCTATTTAATAGATGTAAGAAGTAAACAAGAATATGAAGAAGAACATTTAAATGAAGCTATAAATATTTGTTTATATAACTTAGAAAGAAGTATAGAAAAAGAAATAAAAAATAAGCAAGCAATAATAATACTGTATTGTGCAAGTGGTATAAGAAGTAAAAAAGGAAAAGAAATATTGGAAAATATGGGATATAAAAATGTATATAGTTTAAAGCATGGCATTTCAGGAATAAATTGAAAAATAAAACAAGTTGCATATTTATTTTTTTTGAATAAAATATGTATATCTAAAAAGTATTTAGTAGATAATATAAAATAATATGGGAGGAGAATTTTGCAATGAAATCTTTTTGCATAAAAACAAATAATAACGCAATATTGGAATATCTACTGGATAAGTTAGATTATTTAGAACTTGAAGAGGTAAAGTATTCTAAAAATAAATTTAAAATATACTCCAATATAATTGTACATTATATTGGAGAAAAAATATCTTTTTTTGATGAAAAATTAAGCAGTATTATAACAGATACAATATTAAAATTTTATAAAGAAAAAATGATAAAAAAAATAATAAACTTTGACTATTTTTATTTTGAAGAATATGAGAAAAAAATAATAATACAGAATTGTTGTGAAATTATAGAATCTTCAGAATATGAACAAATAAGTAAGGAAAAAGAGTATATACATGAAGCAGTGCTACAATATGTAATTGAAAATAAAAGCATGATATTGGAAGGATTTGTGAACTTTAGAATTAAAGAGTATATTAAATATTTGGATAGCATTGTAGATATAGCGGTTAATAAATATATAATAGAAAAAGAATATAATGAATTTATTTCTTTACTAAGAATGTATATTAATTCTAAAAAATCAAATATTAAAAATTTACACTTAATATATGGAAAATCAGAATTAACAATATTAGATGAAAATAAAAATATTGTTCCACTATGTAAAGAAATTTATAATGCTAAGTTTTTATCAGATATTATTTTTTCAGAAAATGATTATGCATTAAATACACTTTTAACATTATTACCGCAAAGAATAGAAATTCATTTATTAGATTCAGAAGACGAATTTATAAAAACTGTAAAGCTGATTTTTGAAGATAGAGTATATATATGCAGAGAATGTAATATATGTAGAACTTATAAAATGATAAAAATGACAAAACAGCAATAGCACATCAATGGGGTAATTTATTAAAAAATGGTACACTTTTTAATAAGAGTGTACCATTTTTTATTGCTTTAAAGTAAATCTTCCATAGTGTAAATTCGTCCCGGTCTTTGACTTACAATGAATTCGGTAGCTTTTAATGCTCCTTCTGCATAAATTTTTCTTGAATAAGCAGTATGTTTTATTTCGAGTTTTTCAGCATTTCCAAAGAAAAAAACGGAATGTTCACCTACAATATTCCCACCACGAATACTAGAAAATCCAATTTCATTGTTTAATCTCTTTTTATAAGAGTTATTTCTGTTAAAGTTATATGTATATTTATAATTACTTCCTTTATTTAAACTATCAGCAAGCATTATAGCTGTCCCACTAGGAGAGTCTAACTTTTGGCTATGATGTGTTTCCAGAATTTCTATCTCACTATTAGGTAAAAGGTTTACTAATTTATTAAGTAGGTTGCACACAACAGCTATTGAATAGGACATGTTAGCTGACTTGAATATGGGAATATATTTACTTGTGGCAAAGATTTTATTATTTTGTTCGGAAGTAAAGCCAGTAGTTGCTATAACCAAAGGCACTTTATGTTTTTGGCAGTATTCTAAAATATTAAATGTCCCAGCTGGACTGGAAAAGTCAATTACTACATCTGGCCTTGAGGGGATTTGACTATAATGTGTAAAAACATCACAAAAATTGGAGTTGGAAATAGTTTTAGCAATTCCACCTATTAAAACAAAAGAATGGCTACTATGAATTAATGTTGCAATTTCTTGCCCCATTTTACCATTACAGCCATTTATTAATACATTTATCATCAATGTCTCCTTTTATATTACTCTAAATACAATTAAGCTTAAAAATATATAAGCATATTTATAAAGTTTTTTTGTATGTAATATATCTGTATAATAATGCAAACTTTCTGCTATTGTGCTATATTTATCTGTGAGAGTAACAATATAACTTTCTGGATACTTTGGAAATTTTATTGTTACTGGCCACATATGTTTTACAATTATATCTTTTTCTTTTTCATTTAGATTAAATAATTTTAAAGAATTTTTTAATGCGATTTCTGGATGTATAAAGGCATGAAATTTTTTTAGTTTTAATGCTTTTTTACTGTGTCTCCAATCGTACAAAAACAAGTCGTGTAACATTGCCCCACGTGCAATAGCTTTATAATCCAGATTTAACTTTTTTGCTATTAAATAGCTATAGAAAGCAACATTTAAACAATGTTCATAGCAAGATGTATTGTAGTGTTGCCTAAATTCCTTCATTTTTTGGACAGTTGGATTTATAGTTAAATCTTTTATTACATTTTCAAATTCTTCACATGTATTATTATCTCTTGTATACATTTATATGCTCCTTAAAACGACTATTTATTATATTATAACATAGATATGTATAAATGGTTATAACAAATTAAAATTTTCTAGAGATTTTTTTAAACGTTGCTTTCCTTTTTCAGATATATCTATCAATGGAAGTCTTGGGCTACCAAAATTATATCCAATCATGTTTAGAGCAGCCTTAACAGGAATAGGATTTACTTCACAAAATAGACTATTTATTAAGTCAATACTTCTTAATTGAGCAGAGGTAGCCTTATCTATATTACCATTAAGGAAGTCGTGAACCATATTGCAAGTAAATTTAGGAGCAATATTAGAGAGAACAGAGATAAGACCTATTCCTCCTAAAGACAAAATAGGCAAAGTTTGATCATCATTTCCCGAATAAATAAACAAATTATCTCCACATAATGTTGCAATTTGAGCGGTTTGAGAGATATTGCCACTAGCATCTTTAATAGCAACAATATTTTCTACCTTTGATAATTCTAAACATGTTTCAGGTAATATGTTTAAGCCTGTTCTGCTAGGAACATTGTATAAAATAATAGGCAAATTGGTATTATTAGCAATAGCTGTATAATGTTTTATTAAGCCCTCTTGTGTAGTTTTATTATAATAAGGAGTAACCAATAACAAGCCATCAGCACCAGCACTTTCAGCATACTGAGATAACTCAATAGAAGAAGCAGTATTGTTACTACCAGTTCCAATTATTATGGGTACTCTATTATCAATTGCTTCAATAGCAAACTTAATAAGCGTCTTTTTTTCATCTAAAGTCATAGTAGAAGATTCGCCAGTGGTACCACAAACTATGATAGAGTCAATACCTTCGCTAATTTGATATTCAATTAATTTTTCAAATTCTTTAAAGTTTATTCCGTCTTCAGTAAAAGGGGTTGCAATTGCTGTTCCACAGCCTTTAAATATAATTTTTTTCATATCAATAATTCTCCTAAAAAATTTATAGTATATAATATGAAAAGATTAAAAAAAAATACCCAAAAAGGTTTGTACTTTTTGAGTATTAAATATATTTATTTTAAGAAACCACTAATTATTTGCTCTTCTGCTTCTTTTTCAGTAAGACCAAGAGTCATCAATTTTATTAACTGCTCTCCTGCAATTTTTCCAATTGCTGCTTCATGTATTAGGCTAGCATCTATATGATTTGCTACTATTTTAGGTGTAGCGGTAATTTTAGCATTATCCATTATAATAGCATCACATTCAACATGACCAAAACATTTAGAATTACCATTAACATTTGAGTAGAATTCTTGAGAAGAATTATCCTTAGCAACAGATCTAGATGTAACGTGAACACTAGAGTCTTTGCCATTTAAATCTACATTAAAAACTGTTTTAGCAAATTGATTTCCATTTGTCATAATTTTTTCTGTTATGGTCAAAGTAGAATTATCTCCTAAATCTCCGGAAGTTTCTCTTATGGTAGAAGAAACACCTTCTATTTGGACAGTTTCCATTTCTAAAGAAGAATTTTCCTTCAAATGTACAATGGTTTGGGGATTTAAAATTCTATCACCTGTACCAGAACCTTCGCCGTAATGTTTTTCTATATATTTAACTTTGGCACCTGGTTCCAAATAAAATGTGTGAATACCATCATGTTCTGAGGTTTTGCAAGTATTATTATGAATTCCACATCCTGCAACAATAACAACATCAGCGTTTTCACCGATATAGAAATCATTGTAGACAACATCGTTAAAACCAGATTCAGTCAAAATAACAGGAATATGAACACTTTCATTTTTAGTATTTGCTTTTATAATAATATCAATTCCCGGCTTGTCCGTTTTAGTTATAATATCTATATTTGTAGTAGTGTTTCTGGCAATTCCTTTTCCATTTTTACGAATATTATAAGCTCCTATAGGTGTTGATTCTATATCTGCAATCTTGCTTAATAAATCTTTTTCTAATTTATTTAGTTCCATTTTGAACACCTCCCAAATAATCTGCTTTACGACAAGAAACTTTTTTATCTAATAATTTAGGAAGCATGTTTTCTTTAGGACCTTTGTCAATTATTTTTCCATTATTTAATAATATAATTTCATCTGCAATATTTAATATTTTTTCTTGATGTGAAATTACAATAATAGAACCATTAATTTTTTGATGCATTTTTTCAAATACACTAATAAGATTGTTAAAACTCCATAAATCAATGCCAGCTTCTGGTTCGTCAAAAATTGTAAGTTTAGACTTTTTGGCTGCAAGCATTGCAATCTCAATTCTTTTAAGTTCTCCACCAGAAAGAGAAGCACTTATTTCTCTATTTAAATATTCTTGTGCACATAATCCAACATCAGACAAATAGTCACAAGCCTCAGCAAGCTTAATTGAGTTACCGGCAGCAATTTCAATTAAATCCTTAACTGTAAGCCCTTTAAATTTAACAGGTTGTTGAAAGGCAAACCCTATACCAAGTTTAGCTCTTTCAGTAATACTAAGATTGGTAATATCTTGTCCACCAAAAAGAATTTGACCAGAATCAGGTTTAAAAAGTCCCATAATAATCTTAGCAAGTGTAGATTTACCAGAACCATTAGGGCCAGTAACAGCTACAAATTTTTGATTATCTATATTTAAACTAACATCAGTTAAAATTTGTTTATTATCTTTAAAGAAATAAATATTTTTTAATTCTAACATAAAAACCTCCTTTTTTATAAATATATGTATTTTGAAAGATTAATTAAGTAGACTAATTATTCAAACATACTAATTATAGCACAAATATGGAATAGGTACAATAGAAAAGTTAAGATGTGCCAAAGGTAAGGTATCCTTTGGCATTCTTAAAGAATCGAGTTAATTATCAAATTCTATTAGCTTTTCTACAATTTGTATAGCATTAGTAGCAGCTCCCTTTCTAATATTATCTGCAACAACCCATAAATTTAAACCATTATCTACACTAAAATCTCTTCTAATTCTTCCAACAAAGACTTGATCACAGCCAGAAACTTTTGTAGCAATAGGGTATATATTATTTTCTGTTTCATTTTGAACTATAACATTAGGCGAATTTTTTAATAATTCAATTATATCATTTAGCTCAAATTTTTTATCTAATTCTATATTTATAACTTCACTATGTGAATTAAAAACAGGGACTCTGACTGCAGTAGCAGTTATTTTTAAGTTAGGTTTATTTAAAATTTTTCTAGTTTCATTTATCATTTTCTCTTCTTCTTTGGTATAACCATTAGATAAAAATACATCAATATGAGGTAGACAGTTATTAAAAATAGGATGTGGAAATTTTTCAAGTTCAACTTCCAAAGAGTTATAATGTGTGTAATTCATAATTCCATTTTCTAAATCATTAATACCTTTTTGCCCAGCTCCAGAAACAGCTTGATAAGTAGAATATATAATTCGATTTATGTTATAAACGTCATCTAAAGGTTTTAGTACAGGTACTGCTTGAATTGTAGAACAATTTGGATTAGCGATAATGCCATTATGCTTTTTTATATCATCAGCATTAACTTCTGGCACAACTAATGGAACAGTAGGATCCATTCTAAAAGCACTACTATTGTCAACAACAATACAACCATTAGATACAGCGATAGGAGCATATTTTTTAGAAGTGTCGCCTCCCGCAGAAAAAACTGCGAAGTCAAATTTGTCATCAAAAGAATTTTCAGTTAATTCTTTTATTGTATAATTTTTTTCCATAAAATGAATAGTTTTGCCAGCAGATTTAGAAGAAGCAAAAAAAACATACTCTGAAATTGGTAAATTTTTCTCTTGTAAAACTTTTAATACAGTGCGACCAACAACGCCAGTAGCACCAACAACAGCTAGTTTATATTTTTTCAAATAAAAACACCATCCTTTCAATACATAATATGCAGAATCAAAAAAAAAGCTTAAAAAATATACTATAATTCTTGTGTTTAGGAAAACTATTTGCTATAACCTGACTTTGACACTTGGAAGAGAATAAAAAGCTCTAAACCTATTGAACAACAATAAGTTTAGAGTTTTTATATTAAATATTTTTTTGTTGCGTTATACAATTATTTTTTTGTATTTGCTAGAATTTTTTTGATATCTTGCTTTTTTAGTAATGATAATTTCTCTAGGATAAATTCTACTTTTAAACAAGAAAAAGTTGACAAAAATTTTAGCCTATATTTTAGGCTTTATTCAATGCTTTTTTATTAATCAGGTGTCAAACTGGGGAGGTCACAATTTTTATTAAAATAGTATTGATTTTATGATGTTATTTTAGTATAATAAATATAGGAAATGACAAATCCACAAACGTGGTTTTGTCAGATATATTGAGAAAGCTCGCATCTACCTTGCAAAGTACAGATGTGAGTTTTTACTATTTACGTAGTTGTTTATCGATAAGAAAAACAATATCAAGTATTACTTTGGCAGGAGATGAATTATATAATGAAATCATTAATGGAATTTTATAAAAAAGGAAATGGGCCATCAAGTTCACACACAATGGGACCTAAAAAAGCAGCGGAAATGTTTAAAAAATCATATAAAGAGGCGGATTTTTTTGAAGTTATTTTATATGGTTCATTAGCTTTGACAGGGAAAGGACACTTAACAGACTACATAATTGAACAAACATTAAAACCAATAGAGACTAAAATAGTATTTGATAAAAAGACAAAATGTGATGTGCATCCTAATACTATGGTTTTAATAGCATATAAAGACCAACAGGAACTTGGAAGATGGATGGTATACTCTATAGGTGGAGGAGCAATAAGAATAGTAGGAAAAGAGAGCCAAGAACCAGAAGAAATATATAAATTAAATACATTTAACGAAATAAAACAGTATTGTGAGCAAAATAATAAACAAATATATGACTATGTATATGAAACTGAAGGAGAAGAAATAAAAAACTTTTTAGGAGAAATATGGGAGGCAATGAAAGAAAGTATATGCTTTGGATTAAATGCAGAGGGAATTATACCAGGTAAGCTACAACTTAGTAAAAGAGCTAAAAGCATATACAACAATAAAATAGAAAATGAACCAACAGAAGTTAAGAGGACAAGATTGCTAACAGCATATGCATATGCTGTTAGTGAGACAAATGCTTCTGGTGGAGAAATTGTAACTGCTCCAACATGTGGTTCATGTGGTGTATTGCCAGCAACCTTATATTATCTACAAAAAGAAGATAAATACACAGATGAAGAGATAATCAATGCATTGGCTACAGCAGGTATAATAGGTAATATTGTTAAAACAAATGCTTCTATAAGTGGAGCAGAATGTGGATGCCAAGCTGAAATAGGAACAGCATGTTCAATGGCAGCAGCAGCTTGTAGTCAATTAAGAAAATTAGATATATATAAAATAGAACATGCAGCAGAAATTGCAATGGAACACCATCTTGGATTAACTTGTGATCCAATATATGGATATGTTCAAATACCTTGTATAGAAAGAAATGCTGTAGCTGCAATAAGAGCAATAGATGCGAGTAACATATCTATGTTGCTAGATGAAAATCAAAAAATATCTTTTGACTTAATTACAGAAACAATGTACGAGACTGGAAAGGATTTAAGAAGTCACTATAGAGAAACTAGTACAGGAGGACTTGCAAAAAAATATTGTAGAAATAAATATTACAATACAGACATGGAATAAAAAATATAAAATGTGCCTTAAGAAAGGAATAAGACTAAATATGGAAAATGAGATAATAGAAAAGAACAAAGAATATATAGTTGATATAATTGACAATGGGTATGAAGGAGAAGGAATTGCAAAAATAAACGATTTTACAGTATTTGTTCCAACAGCAATAAAAGGAGAAAAATGTAAGATATTAATTGTAAAAGTTCATACAACATATGCATATGGAAAAATATTAGAAATAATAGAAAGATCAGAAAAAAGAGTAGAACCAGATTGTTCAACATATAAAAGATGTGGAGGATGCAACTTAAGACATATAGAATATCAATATACACTAAAAATGAAACAACAAACAGTTCAAAATTTAATTAGTAAAAGTACAAAAACGCCAATAAGAGTTAACGAAACAATAGGAATGGTACAACCATATTACTATAGAAATAAACTTCAATATCCTGTTGGATTAGACAAAAACAAAGAAATAGTAATGGGAGTTTTTGCCAAAAGAACTCATGAAATTATTCCAGTAAGTAAATGCATGATTCAAAATGAAAAAGCAGAAGAAATTGCAAAATATATTTTTGAACTTGTTAAGCAATACAATATACCACCATATAATGAAGAAAATCAGACAGGAAAAATAAGGCACATTGTTATAAAAATAGGAATTAGAACTAATGAAGTAATGTGTGTAGTTGTGACAAACGAAAAGAAAATTGAAAGGGAAGATGAATTAGTAAATAATATAATTAACAAATTTCCAGAGGTAAAAACAGTTATTAAAAACATTAATAATAAAAATACAAATGTAATATTAGGAAAAGAAAATATAATTTTATATGGAAGCGGATATATCTTTGACAAATTAGGAAATTACAAATTTAAAATTTCACCACAATCATTTTATCAAATAAATCCAAGCCAAACAGAAATATTATATAATACGGCCATAAATAGCATTATAAAAGATAAAGAAAATCTAAAAGATAAAGTGGCACTAGATTTATATTGTGGAATAGGCACAATTGGAATTTTTGTGGCAAAATATTTCAAAAAGATATATGGAATTGAAATAGTAGAACAAGCAATAGAAGACGCAAAAGAAAATGCAAAAATAAACCAAATAGAAAATATAAAATTTTATTCGGGAGATGTAGAAAAGATATTACCGGAATTGATAAATACGGAAAAGATTAAACCAGATGTTGTATTTGTAGATCCACCAAGAAAAGGATTAGACAATAAAACAATAGAAATATTAAATAAAACAAAACCAGAGCAGATAATATATATAAGCTGTAATCCAGCAACAATGGTAAGAGATTTGCAGAAGCTAGAAAACGACTATATTATAAAAGAAATACAACCAGTAGATATGTTTCCATATACATCACATGTGGAGTGTGTATCAGTGCTACAACTAAAACAAGACATGTAATACTTGATTTTGATATGGTTTCAGAGATTATAACTTTTGAGGAGAAAGGTAAATTTGGGAAAGAAAAACATCAAAATTTGAGTGTGAAAGTTAAAGTGGTTGCTAATATGGTAAGTGGAAACACATAAATAAAATTTGAGAAAATAGAGCAAAGTGTTTGAAATACAAGGAAAACTAAGATTGTATCTATGGTAAGCATAACAGGTATAGGTTGTGTTGGGTAGTAGATATGAAATGAAGTTAGATATTTCAAGCATTAGAAAGAATTTATTAAAATGAGTTATAGAGAATCTTTATTAATTTAAGTGTCAGTAGATATGTGCTGATGCTTATTTTTTATAGCACGAAAAATTAGAAAAATCTGTGATATAAATTTTTATAGAACGAAAATTTAAGAAAATTCGTGCTATAACATTTGTAAACCAATTTTAATCTCCAATAGAAATAATATCAAGAGTGAATAAACTCACTTCGTTAGCTCTTGACATTATTTCTATTGGAGATTTTGTGGTAATTAAGCAAATGTAAGACAAAATGTAATATTAAAATATTGGCGATTTCATTGTAAAATTAAGGAATTTATGATACATTATATACAGTAAACATTAGGAGAGTAGAATATGAGAGATTATTATAAATGGTGTGAGGAATTACTAAATAATTGGAAACAGAAAAATATAGAAAACATAGTTAACTTATTTGATGAAAAGGTAGAGTATTATAAAACACCTACAGAGAAAATAAGTAATATAAAAGAAATTAGAAAAATGTGGGAAGAAATAGAAGAACAAAATACAAGTGATATTGAGTTTTATATACTATGTGAAAATGATGAATGTTGTATTGTTAACTTTGTTTTGAAAGACACAATATCATATGACATGATATATCAAATAAAATTAAATGAGAACAACAAATGTATATTTTTGAAACAATGGTATATGGAGGTGTAAAGGTTAATGGAACAAGAATTTAAAGATAGGATTAATTTAAACACTGACTTAAGTACAATTTCAAGAGTAATATGCAATGAGTATGATTTGGGCGAATATATTTCTAATACAATTATTACTGTAGGTTATGAAGATTTTAATTATATATTAGAAACAACAACAGGAAAATATTGTGTAAAAATATTTCATAAAGAAAGAACAGATAAAGATTGTAAAAATTATATTGACAGAATTGAATTAGCATCATCAACTCATATAAACACACCAAAGTTGTACAAAACAAATAATGAAAGTGAATGTATAATTGAAGTAGATGGTGTGAAATATAGATTATGTTTGTTTGAGTACATAAATGGTAATAGTTTTTTTGATTTAGGAATTATTCCAAATGAAGATGAAATAAAAGAAATTATAAGGCAAATGGCAAATATACATAAACAGCAATTAAATTCAGAGTTCATATATGATAAGTGGGCAATTGTAAATTTTATAGAAGAGTTTGAAGTTAAAAAGCAATATTTAAATGAACGAGATTATAAAAAATTAAGTGAATTATTAATGCAATTTAAAAATGTTGATATGAAAAAATTACCACATGCTTTTACACATGGAGATATAATAAGCACTAATGTTATGAAAGATGATAACGGAAAGTTATGGATAATAGATTTTGCAGTATCTAATTACTTACCTAGAATTGTAGATTTGGCAGTGAGTTCTTGTAATTTATGTTTGAATCCTGATAGTATTAAAGAAACAAGAAGTAAAACAAAGATGATCTTAAAAGAATACGAGAAATATAATAAATTGACTGATTATGAAAAAGAAGTATTTCCAATATTTTTTGATGTTGCTAATGCAATGGGAATTTTGCAAATAAGTTATTTAATTAGTCAGGGTGAAGCATCTGAAGAAGATAGATTTTGGTATAATGAGAGTAAAAAAGGACTAGAATTTAGTGATAATAATTTCTGGAATGGGATATTTGAAGAAGATGAAGTAGAAAGATAGGATTGATATATATGAAAATAGTTAAGAGTATAGATTTATGGACAGAACAACATGAGAATCATTATGAATGTTTTAATGGCGCTTTTGTTGATGGATTTGAAAATAATAAAATTGCATTTGATGAGTATAAAATAATAAAAAATTGTAATTGTATAATAACTGTTAGTAACTCAAATATCAATATAAGTAACAAACATAATGATATTGTTTTTTATAGAGATAAAAATCCTGTCAGATTAATGGTTATAAATAAAAATACTGATATTGACAAATGTATTAACATATCATTAAACCAATACTTTAATGATGGTATATTACAAGATTTGTATGATTGTATAGGTATTAAATTTACTAGAATAGATATGAATGAGGAAGCTATATATAACGGAGTGGATAGTACAAAAGAAATTGATGTTGGTTCATGTGATAGATGGAAACTTTTATATAATATGTTAAAAGGTAGCTATACAGAGAGTGATACTCAATATGGTAATTTTGAAAGTGATAAGTATGAGTTTATTCCAGATTTATGTATAAAATATAAATTAACAATAGATACTGAAATTTTTGAAATAGAGCATAAATGTGCTTTTATAAATACTATAAAAACTAGACTAATCCCTATACAAGAAAATTCGTTATTAACAAAATAGGAGGCAAAATGAAAAATTTAATAAGTAGATTAAATAAAAATACTCAAATTATTATTAAAGGTGAAGAATATATAGTAAAATCTAAAACATGGTATTCAATAGAAGAGGATAAAACAGCATCATATGTAAAATGTGAGCTAAGTAACAATAAGGTTATAGTTATAATTCCGGATGATGAACTAATATATATCGGAAGAGTAATTGAAAATATGAGATATGAAAGAATGTCTAAAGATAGAATTAAATACAACGATACATTATTTAGCAAGACAGGAGAGGGACATCAATTTATTACAAAAATAGAATTTGGCAATGAAGATGAAGTAGAAGGTAAGTGCATATTTGAAGATTATGAAGCTGAAAATAATATAATTAGTTTAGGAATATTACTAGATAAAGAAAATGTAAGAGCAGATGTTTATGCAAATATTTTAAATACGGAAGATATTGAAATAAAGTAGAGTTTTTTATAAAACTAATAAATAGTTGATTTAGGAGACAAAATAAATGGGAAATTATTTTATGATACATGGTTCATTTGGAAGTCCGTTTGGAAATTGGTTTAGTTGGTTACAAGATTTTATAGCAATAGATGGCAAACAAGTATATGTACCAGATTTCCCAATTGGAGTTGGATATCAAAATTATGAAAATTGGAGTAAGTTGCTAAAATATTATTTAGATTTAGGACTTATAAATGAAAACACGACAATTATAGGGCATAGTATTGCACCAATATTCATATCAAAATTTCTAGTTGAAAATAAAGTTAAAGTTAAGAAATTAATATTTGTATGCAGATAAAATTGCGACAGAGCAAGTATTTATACCAAATGCAGGACATATCAATAGTGAAAGTGGATATGATACATTTGAAGATATAGTAAGTTATTTATAAAGGTTATATTACGAAAAAATGCTAAAATTCGTAATATAGAAGTTAAATATGTCGGAAACTCTCGTAAATTATTGTAAATTTACGAGAGTTTCCGACAAGTAAATAGAAAATCCCTCTTTAGTTGAGGGATTTTAAGCGTTTATAAACGAACTAACCACATTTAAATGTGCAACATTAAATGTAATTATAGTATATGCAAATAAAAAAATATTATTACAAAAAGCAAAGACTAGGTTAACCTAGTCTTTGAAAAACAACTTCCACATCTTTCGATGTGCAACTCTAAATGTAATTATATTATAAGATATTTTTAGGTAAGAGTCAAGATTTCTGGCTAAATTAATTTTCAAAAGTATAATATTTTTTTAAAGATACTAAAATATTTGAATAGTCATCTTCAGATAAATGAGCTATTTTCTTGTTATGAAAAAAGGGTTCTCTTAATCTTTTATAACTAAAATTAGCCATAGATTCTAATTTTGCGGTACTACAAGGTAATCCATTGATATCACAATGAAAATAATACTTATCATTATAACATTTACTACTTAAAGGAATTACTGTCCACATTTTTTTATCAGCAGAAGAACGCCATAATATAGCAGGTCTTAATTTTCTTAATTCTGAACCAACATTTTGTCCAAAATCAACCCAACATATAGAGCCAGGTTTTAAAATAGATGTTTTTGTATTATTGTCGTTTAATAACAATTTATCATAACACCATTTCAAATATTTGATTTTTTCAATATTCTTATAATCAATTTTTTTACTTAATTTTTGAATTAAGGATTCTTTTAAAAGTTTCAAAACATAAGAGAAATCTTTATTGTTTAATTTTAAAAATTTACCTTTAATATAAACTAATCCGTTTGATATTTCGTTTAGTATATTCTTGTAAATCATTTATATCAATAAATCTATTTATAGATTCTATATATGTTATATTATCAGATTTAGTAGTATGAACGGTTAATCCAACATAATGATTTTCAGATATATTATATATAATTAGAACATGTTTTCTTATATTATTTTCAACCACTTCATAAATATTTTGGGAGTATATTTCCAAATTAAAACCTCCTAATATTAAACACTGTAGCTTATATATAATTAGATAAGCTACATACTCTATCATAAACTGCTTATAAAATAAGCCTTTTTGAACTATTCCTTTAATAGAAAAGTTCTTTACTAATAATACTACATTTTCATATAAAATGCAATACATCTGTTCTCTAAAATATAAAAATTGATGAATGTTGTAAAATACTGGATTTTATGGTATAGTATAAGAAACAAAAATAGCAAGTTAATAATTTACAAAAGATAAAAATGAGGGGGAAATTTAGTAAAGGGGAAAGACAATGTATAAATTTTTATATACAGAGCGTAATAATGAAAAAGCAACAGAATTTGAAACAAAATCTCTTTTGTATTTATTATCTATGCGTGAAGACAGTAATGAAATAGATACTTTTCTAATTGATTGTTTTAATGATGTTACAGGAACAAACAAAAATTGTAATAAATTATGGGATATACAATCAAAAGGTGTTAAATCTTTAAATTCTAAAAAAATAGGGAAAGCTTTAATTACATTATTTGAAAATTACAAATCAGATATAAATTTTGATTTTTATATATTATTTTTTCCTCAAATAAATAGTATATATTTCATTAATGATAATCAAACAGTATTTGGAATAGAGAATTTTAAAGAAAATCATATTCAGAAAATAAAGAATGGATTATTGGAAGAATATATTAATAGACACCAAGAAGAAAGTATTAGTGATAATATTGGGCAAGAAATAGAAGAGTTTATAAAAAAAGTAAATTTTGTAATTGCAGAAGATAATAAAAGTAAATATATAAAAAACATTATGGATTTAAAAAAAGCCTTTCAAAAAGATGATGAGTTTTTTAATAGTATATTTGACGATATTAGAGATAAACAAAGTGCATTAAAAAATATTTCTATACATTTAAAAGAAATTGAAGAGGTAAGTGAAGTATTAAATTTTAAAAAGTTTTTAAAAAAACAGGATATAGAAATGTTAATTGTAGATAGAATTCTAGGAACAAATATATTTAAAAATAGAAGAGTTCCAATAGGTTTTGTTCAATATATAGAAGGATTGGGTGAAGATGAAATAAGAAATATAATACAAAAATGTGATAGTGAAGTAAGTTTAATGTTATTTAATAATAGTGACAAAAATGATTTTTGGATATTTTTTGAAAAAATATATCTACTAATAAAAAATAACCTGTATAGTGATATAAATAGTATATTTGATAAAGTGAAAAATGAGAAAATAGTCAAGAATAAAGTTCTAAGTGAAATAAGTACTAAATATTTTATTTCACTTATAGAAGAGGGAGTAATAGATGAAAATAATTAGAGCAGGATTTGGAAATAGGAATGAAGCATTTATAGAAAAAAATTTTTCAGACAAAGTTAATATTATATATAGTAATGAGAACAATAAGGGAAAAACATTATTAATACAAGGAATATTATATGCTATTGGAAACGAAGCTATTTTTCCAAGTGGATTTAAGAGTAATGAATATTATTTTTTTGTAGAGATATTAATAAAAGGTAAGATATATAAATTTTTAAGAATGAAAAATACTATTATTACAATAGTAGATGATGTTTTTAGAGTATGTACTAGTATTAGTGAATTTAAGCGTTTCGTTAATGAAAGTATTTTTGAATTACCATTAATATTGAAAGATGAAAAAAAGATTATAGTTGATCCAATGTTATATTATCAGATGTTTTTTATAGGACAAGATAAAAGAAATTCATCTAATATATTTAATAATGGTTATTATAATAAAAAGGATTTTTTCAATATGCTTTGTACATTAAATGGATTCCCTTTATTAGATATTGAAGATGAAGAAAAAGCAATTAACACCAAGATTAATGAAAATAGAATAGAAATTAAAAAATTAAAGAAAACGATAAAATTTTTAAAAGATAATCCTAAAGTAGCTAGTTTTACTAATGAAGGAATCGATAAAGAAACTTTCGATGAAGTAAAAAATGAATTAAATAGTATCATTGTAAATATATCTAACTATAAGAAATCGAGAAAAAGTGCATACATTAGAAAGACAAATTTAGAAAATTTAATAGGAGAGCTTAGATCAATTAGCCATAATGTAAAAAAAGGGACTGTATGTTGTTTGAATTGTGGAAGTAAAAATATATCATATACTAATGGAGATATTTCGTTTGATATAAGTAATACACTAGTTCGTAATGAAATTATGAATTCTATAGAACAGCAGATAGAAGCAGAAAAAGAATTAATTGATGAAGCAGAACAAAATGTGGCAATATGGCAAGAAAAGTTAAATAATGAAATGTCAAAAAATTATTCTAATTTAAATGAAATACTATTATATTCTGAAGATATAATGTCTAGTAAAGAATGTGACGAAAAAATTTCAATATTAATGGATGAAATAAAAGAGTTAGAGAAAAGAAAACAAGAAATAAATTCAAAGAATAAGGAAGCTATAGAAGAAAGTAAATTAATGAAAAATGCAATTCTGAAGATAATGAATGAAAAAATAAAAGAATTAGATCCACATAGTAGAATTAAATTTGAAGATCTTTTTACAAAAAGTGGAGAAAACTATTCTGGAAGCGAAGAACAGGAATTTTATTTTTGTAAAATTATAGCTATAAATGAGTATTTTAAATTTGATTTTCCAATAATAATAGATTCATTTAGAGATGGGGAATTATCATCTTCAAAAGAAATGACGATGTTAAATACGTATAAAGTATTAAATAAGCAAATCATTTTATCTTCAACATTAAAAAAAGAGGAATATAACTTATTAAAATATGATGAAATGGATGGGATAAATGCTATTGATTATAGCAAGCATGAAGATAATAAAATTTTACAAAAAAAATATGTGGAAGAGTTTAATAAAATATTAGACTTATTTGAAATTGCTAAATAAAAAATCTAAAGGCAGGAAAGCATGCTTAACGCAATGCTATTACACGTAGAAAGGCAAGCCTTCTAGTATTAATCAAAGAGAGAAAAAGTGATGTAAAAATGATGTAAAAATACACCGGGTGAACTGGCTCAAACCCGCTATTCTTCGTCGAAATTATAAAAAGCTAATAAATTTTTGTAGGAAAGTTTAATTTAGTACACCGAGTGAACTAAAATAGTAAATAAAAATTAAAAAATAAAATTTATAGTTATTTAAGTTCACTCGGTGAACTGAATACAAAATCACATAAAAAACTAGTTCACCCGGTGTACTAGAAATATAAATTAGTAAATATTAAAAATTTAATAGAAAAATGGGAAATAAAACGGAATTGATTTTGAAAAAACATCATAATATAATCGTATTATCAAAAAATGTAAATCGAAAAAGTCAGTCGAAGCTAGCACGGCTGGCTTTTTCTGTTGCCTTTTTTGGAATTTAATTCAAGTTAAGGAGGATTTTTATGTTATATGAAATCAATTTTGATAATACGAAAAATATCAAGTTAAACGAAAATATTTTTAATTGCAGTATTAAAATAGCAATATTAAACAAAACATTTAATGCAGGACTAATTAAAGAAAAAAGATACTTAGAACTAAAACAAGATATCTTACAAGAATATAATTTAACTCACATAGGTATTTGAAAAATTTAACTTTTGATGTATAATAAGCACATAAAGATTCTCTAAACTTGAGAAAGAGAGGTTAATTTTGAAAGTACAAGTTATAGAGAAGAAAAAAGGTCGAATTAATAGAATGACAGGAGAAGAAATAAAAGGAAATTTAAGAGTATGTGCCTATGCAAGAGTAAGTACAGAAAAAGAAGAACAAATAAACAGTTATAAATCTCAACTAAAGTATTATGAAGAAAAAATCAAAAGTAATAGCAATTGGAATTATGTATGTATCTATGCAGATGAAGGAATAACAGGAACTCTTGATTATAAAAGAGATGGTTTTATGAAAATGATACAAGATGCAACAGAAAACAAATTTGATATGATAATTACAAAATCAGTATCAAGATTTGGAAGAAACACAATTGATACCTTAAAATATGTAAGATTACTAAAAGAAAAAGGAATTGCTATCTACTTTGAAGAAGAAAACATAAATACTTTAGAAATATCAGGAGAAATCATGCTAACAGTATTAAGTGCAATGGCACAACAAGAAAGCGAAAATATTTCTTCACATGTAAAATTAGGATTGCAGATGAAACAAAAAAGAGGAGAACTAATTGGATATAATGGATGTTTGGGATATGTATATGATAAAGATACAAAAGAAATATCAATCAATTATGAAGAAGCAGAAATAGTAAGATATATCTTTGAAAGATATTGTCAAGGAGTTGGTTGCACAACAATTGCTAAGGAACTAACAAACATGAAATACAAAACACCAACAGGCAAAAAGAAGTGGCACGAATCTACAATAAGAGGTATCTTAAAAAATGAAAAATATAAAGGAGATGTCTTACAAGGAAAAACATATACAACAGATCCAATTTCACATAGAAGAGTGGTTAATATGGGAGAAGAAAATCAATATTACATACAAGAACATCATGAGCAAATCATCTCTGAAAGAATGTTTAATCAAGCACAAGAAATTTTACAAAAGCGAGGAGGAGTAAGAGGCTCTGGAAGAAGAAAAGGCAACTTTAGTAGAAAATATCCTTTTAGTAGTAGATTATATTGTGGATTTTGTGGTAGTTTATTAACAAGAAGAAATTGGCATTCTGGAACTAAAAATAGTATTACAGTTTGGCATTGTATGGAATTTGTAAAACATGGGAAAGAAAATTGCCCATATTGTAAAGCTATGAAAGAAAGTATTATAGAAGAAGCCTTTACAGAAAGTTATAAAATACTATGCAATAATAATAAACAAATAATCCAAACATTCTTAAATGAAATGGAAGATATAATCCAAGAAGAAAGCAACGAAAGTTCTATTAAAAGACTAGAGGAAGAAAAACAAATTTTAAAAGAAAAGATAGACAAACTAATTGATTTAAATTTAAATGGAACAATAAGTCTTGAAACATTACAAGAAAAGAAAGCAAAACTTCAAAATAAAATCAACAAAATAGATAAAGAACAAGAGCATTTGCAATTAGAATTGGAAGATTCAATCAGTTTAAATCACGGATTAAACAAGTTTAAAACATTGTTTAAAGACAATGAAATTATGCCAGAATTTGATAAAGATGTTTTTGAACTAATGATTGAAAAAGTTATAATAGGAGAGAAAGAAGAAAACGGAAATACAAATCCGAGAGTTATAACTTTTATCCTAAAAAGTGGCAATGAAATTAAATGTCAAAATAATAATTCAACTATAGAAGAAAATTTAGCAGTTCAAATAGAAGAAAATAAATATAAAAATCAACAGTCATCATACGAGGTAAGCAAAAACTATCTACAGCCTGTATACGACACATGTGGAGTGTGTATCTGTTCTTGAATTGAAGGAAAGTACTGAAAAATAAACAAATTTGAGATGTTTCTAACATATCAAAATAACACCTAAAAAAGACTTAAAAAATGATAAATTTGATTAAAATTTATAAAAAATAATTATAACGTGGTTAGTAGGAAACATGTTTCCGCATACCACCTTTAAAGACATCAAAATAAAAAATTGGTGTCTTTTTTTGTATGTATAAAAAAATATTTAACTTGTGCCCAAGTTGGTTACAAGTTAAATGAAATAATTTACAGGAACACAACAAAAAGCAAAGGCAAAAGGAAAATCTGTCAAGATGGATTTGTATATACGATTTTTAAATTTTCTCCTCCTTACAATCCTCCCCTTTATACTAACTGAGAATATAATTACTATCTGAGAAAAGAATATATATTATTTATTATATTTATATTATATATATTTAAATAAATATTAAATAATATAATGCGAAAGCGAGCAAAATCAAATGTAAAAAATAATGATTTTTGTGCAATTTATAGTTTTGAATAAGGTATACAAGTTAGATAAAATTAATAAAAAATTGATAAGAAAGGAAGATGAAAAGTGGAAATTAGTTATAAAAAAGTTGGAGAATATTATATACCTGAAATGGTATTTCCAAATGCAAAACTAGATAAAAATATAGGCAAATATGGAAGACTAGGATTAAAATATTTAAAGCATAATCACATGGATATTTATACTATTTTGCTAATGGATGATAAGTTAAATGAACATTTACTTGAGATAGAAAAAGAGGCAAAAGAACAAGTAAAAATATTAGTTGAGAATATGTGTAAAAAAGAAAATGTAACAGAAAAATTAAAAGAAAATAATCAAATGGAATGGGTAAAATTGATGAATAATTTTAAAATTATCGCAGAAGAAATTGTTGAAAAAGAACTAATTTTTTGTTAAGAAAGGGGGAATGAAAATGAAAGAAGATGACAGGTTTATACCATTTTTTGAAGCATACAAAGATGACTTTTTTGAGAGTATGGAAGATGTAAGAATGTATCTTAAAAATAACGATTTGGAATATCAAAATATAAAGCAAAGATTGCATAATATTTTAAATAATAATATAAATATTCAAAGAATTTTAGATGAAGCAGATATAGAAAATGGACTATCAAAAGAAGAGTGTAAAATGCTTTCAAAAATAATAATTTTGAATTATAAATTACAAGAAATTGAAGAAAAAGAGATATACTTTAAAGGTGGAATGGATGTATATTTTTACTTCAGAAAGTTAGGAATTTTGAAATAAAATTGATTAAAAATGCTTGAGTTTTAGAGATAAAATTTGAGCATTTTGTTTATTTTTTTATAAAAATGAAATATGACATTATGTAAATATTATAATTTTTATGTCCTAACAAGCAAGACATTTGTATATACACAAATGTAAATCATGGGATAAAATCCCAATCCCTTTTCAAAAAAGAAAAATTGAAAAAAGAAAAATTTTTATAAGCAAGAATTGGTTGAGAAAAATTGTATTTTGTGCTATTATGTTTTGTAATATAAGTTATTCAAAAAAATTGAATAACTTAAAAATAAAATAGTAAGTTATAGGGAGGAATAATAATGAGAAAATGTTTAAGATGTGAAAATGAAATGGTAGAAAATTTAGAGGTCATGGTTTCTAATGGTGGTTATGGAATTGATGTAAGGGAAAAAGGAATGTTCAAAAATGCCATTGGAAAAATCAAATGTGCTGTATGTCCTGAATGTGGATATACCGAAAATTACATAGAGAATACAGATAAGATAAAAAAGTTAGTTGAAAAAGATAGATAGTAATTTTTAAAGGAGAAGTAAGAATGAGTTTAGAAGAATTAAAAAAAGATTGTAGTAAAAAGCAAAAGAAAGGCATTCACTTTATTATTGCGTCAATAATAATATGGTCTATGTTTTTAATAGTACAAATAACCAATTTACCTATATTAACAAAAAATCTATTAACATTTTGTTGTACTGCACCATTATTACCAATATCATTTTTAATATCTAAAATATTAAAGATACAATTTCAAGATAAAAGTAATCCATTAAATAAGTTAGGAATATTATTCTCTGTAAATCAAATGATATATCTTTTAATAGCAATGTGGATTTATCATACAATGCCAGATAAAATGCTAATGGTTATTGCTATGATATTTGGAGCACATTTATTACCATATAGTTGGTTATATAATTCAAAAACATATATGGTATTGTCAATAATTATTCCAATATTATCTCTAATAGTTGGTTTAAACTTTGCAAATTATATTCTTGCAACAATGATGATAGTAATAGAAATAATATTTAGTATACTGTTAGCATTTGAAAATAAGAAAATAAAAAATGATTAGAGCGATAACTTGCAATTTATTGAACTATCGCAATTTTTTGATATTAAGAATCAAATAAATTATATAAATAATAAATCAAAGAAATAGGAGAGTAATCTTCTATTTTTTTGACTAAAAAATTAAAAAAAACTAGATGGATTTTGTTGTTAATAAATGAAAAATGTGATATAGTGTAAACAGAATTTTGGAGGAAAAATGGAAGTTATAAAACCTTTTGTAAAATGGGCAGGAGGAAAAGGAAGTTTAATATCGCAATTAACAAACTTTTACCCATTCGAATTAGAAAATGGAACAATAAAAAAATATGTCGAACCATTTGTCGGTGGTGGAGCAGTTTTAATAGATATATTACAAAAATATGATGTTGAAGAAGCCTATGCTTTTGATATAAATAAGGATTTAATTAATTGTTATAATGTTATAAAACAAGATGTAGAAACATTAATTGAAAAACTAAACGAGAAAGAAAAAGAATTCTTAAATATAGAATTGGAAAATAGGCAAGAATATTTTTATAAAATTAGAAGTGAATACAATTCATATAAAATCGAAGATAATTTAGATGTAAAAAGAGCTTCAGAATTTATATTTTTAAATAGAACATGTTTTAATGGATTATATAGAGTAAACAAAAATGGAGAGTTTAATGTACCATGTGGAAAGTACAAAAATCCAACAATTTGTGATGCAAAAAACTTAAGAAATTTATCTAAACTATTGCAAAATGTAGTGTTTGAATATGGAGATTACAAAAAGTGCGTTAAATATATAGATACAAATACTTTTGTATATTTTGACCCACCATATAGACCATTATCAATAACATCTGGATTTACATCTTATACAAAACTATTTCAGATGGTTTAAAGAAAGTAAAAGAATTATTAGCTTCTAAAGATATAATGGAAGGTTTTGACCAAGAAATTTTTAATGCTATTGTAGATTATGTTATAGTTGGTGGATATGATGAGAATGGAGTAATAGATCCTTATTTAATTAGGTTTATACTAAAGCGAGAATTTGATTTAAGTGTTCCAAAAGATGTCCTTGATGAAGTTGTTATACAAAATAATAAAATTGATTTAAATAGCAATAATGTCCTTGTTGATTTTACAAATACAAGAAAATATTTTTCTTATGAAAGAGATGAAAATGGAAACTTAATAAAGTACTTCGAAATGGCTTGAGAATTCGAGTAGAATGTGATATAAAATAAGAAATAGTAAAAGGAGATGAAGTAGAAGTGCTAAATATAGAATATAAGGAAAATTTGGATGAAGAATTTTACAAAATAATAGATGATGAATTTAATAAATTTGCAGAAAAAAATAAGGTTGTTTGCAATTATACACCTTTTTCATTTATTGCTAAAGATGATGAAAAATTTGTTGGAATAATAACAGGAAATTCATATTATAAGGAAGTTCATATTAGTGACTTGATTATAATAGATGAATATCGTAATAAGCATATTGGAAGTAAACTTGTGCAAACTGTCGAAGAGTATTTTAAAGAAAAAGGTTTTGAAAATATAAATCTAACAACTTATGGATTTCAGGCACCAGAGTTTTATAAAAAATGTGGATTTGAGGTTGAATTTATTAGAAAGAATAAAGAAAATCCTAAATTAGATAAATATTACTTGGTTAAGTATTTTGGAGGCAAAAATGAAAGAAATTAATAGATTTTTAGATGACTTGAATTTTGACGAAATAAAAATCAATAGAAAAATTAACAAAGTGAATAATGAATTAAAACAATATATTGAAGGAAAGATTTTACCGGAATATGAGCTAAACGATGGAGGACATAATTCAGAACATGTTAAATATGTTCTAAAACGAGCTTTTGAACTTGCTGATGGATATGAAATAAATTATGATATCTTATACACTTGCGTATGTTTTCATGATGTTGCATGTCATATTGATAGAGATAGACATGAAGTTTTATCGGCAGAAAGAGCTTATGAGGATGAATATCTAAATGGATTTTTTAGCATCATGGAAATGAAAACAATAAGAGAAACAATTGAAGATCATAGAGCTTCATTAGAATATATACCTAGAAATATATATGGAAAAATATTATCTTCTGCAGATAGAAAAGTCGAGGTGAAACAATATCTGATTGCTTCAATTTCGTATGGAAAAAAGAAGAATCCAGAAATTGATAAAAATGAATCTATTGAAAGCTCATATAAATTTGTTATAAAAAAATTTGGAAAAAATGGATATGCGATTAATAAAAGCTATGTTGAAGATTTAAAATATAAAAAGTTTTTAGAGGATATTCAGTATTTAATAGACAATAAAGAATTATTTATTGAATTAGCTACTTTTATTTATGATAAGTTATATAACTAGATGTCTTTTATCAGCACACAAGTCTAACCAAGGTGTTTTTTACAAGCAGACACGGCATGTGGAGTGTGTAGCAGTATTAAAGTGGGTAACAAAAAAATAATTAGAGAGTGAAAGATGTTTGATTTAATAGAAGTTAAAGAGAAAGATAAGAATGTAATATATAATTTAATGCAGTTATATACATATGAATTAAGTTTCTTTGAAGATGAGACTACAACATTTAAAATGTTGGATTCTGGATTGTATGTAATGAGCAAATATGTTGAAAGATATTGGCAGGAAGAAAATAGGCATCCATATATATTAAAATGTAACAATGAATTAGCAGGATTTGTTTTACAGAGATTTAATGAGGAAAATATGAATGAGGTAGCCGAATTTTTTGTTCTTAACAAGTATAGAAGAATAGGGGCAGGAACATTTATGGCAAATAAAATGTTTGAGGTGTATAAAGGAAAATGGGAAGTTTGTACATTATTAAAAAATGAAAGAGCTCAAAAATTTTGGAGAAACACTATAAAAAATTTTACAAATAATAATTTTGAGGAAAAATATATTAGAAATAATTCAAGATTAGCATTTTACTTTGAAAGTTAAAAATTATTTATAAGAAAAACTGGGGGATGACTTGGAATTTTATCAAAAAGCCATTAGAATGGAGGAAAAATATGAAATTATACTTAAAAAAGCCTTCTGCTGAAGAAGAACAAGAGTGGAAAAACTATATAAAAGAGTTTAGAAAAATAGATATTAATGCTACACCATTAGGATATTATGAAAATATTGATTATAAGGATTGGTTAATAAAAATAGAAAATGAAAATAAAGGAATAAATATGGAAGAAGGTAGAGTTCCTTCAACAGTTTTTTTCTTAATGAATGATGGAAACAAAATTCTAGGACATATATCAATTAGACATAATATAGATAATGCTTTTTTAAAATTATATGGTGGACACATTGGCTATGGAATAAGGCCAAGTGAAAGAAATAAAGGGTATGGAACAATAATGCTTCATCTAGCATTAATAAAATGCAAAGAATTAGGTTTGGAAGATGTAATGATTACTTGTAAAGATAATAATGTTGGTTCTTATAAAACCATAGAAAATAATTATGGAATACAAAAAGATTTAATTTATATCAAAGAAGAAAATTCTTACTTTAGAAGATATTGGATTAATATTGACCAATCTGTATTAAGTTTTAAGATGTTATAAAAAATGTGGATTTAAAGAATCTGGAAGAAGAATTAGCAAAATGAGTTGCCCTATTTTGCGAAGTATATTATAATATAAAAAGGTGTAATTGATTATATGTGCATTAAAATGGATATATAGAAAGATAGGTGTAAAATGAAAAGTAGGAAGATTATTTATGTTGTATTATCTGTTATATTGATAATTGTTATCTTTGCAATTATTATTGCTATAAAAAATAAGAAACCTGAATTAAATGACCATACTATTTGTGAGCCTAAATCAATAATAGAACAGATATTAGCAACCAACCCTGATAAAAAATATTTAAAACTAAAAGGAGGAGAAATATTAAATGAAAATACAAATTTTAGCGAATATGCTTTCATAAGTAATAATTCAATATATATTTTCAATCCTCAAAAACTAGACAGCGGAGAATTTGAATATAAAAAAGTTTATGACATAGATAAAAATATTAAAGTTATGAACATTAGGCCAAGCTCTGGGGCAGATATAAAATTTATTGATTACAATGATACATTATATACATTACATGATGAAAATTTGGATAATAAAGTTAGAGATAGTTATGATATGTTTCTAAATGCAGATTATAAACTTAATAATTATCTTAAATGGGAATATTCTACTGAATTTCTTGGCAAAAAGACTGATTATGATTTTATGTCTAACTATGTTTATGTAAAGGATAATATTTTGTATAGATTATTGTATAATAATGATAGATATCCAGCAGTTGATAAAGTTAGTGGAAATTATGAGGGCGAGAAAGTAATTAGAATATATAATGAAAGAATACTTAAAACTGATAAAGGCTTTTACGAAATAATGAGTTATTTTGATACTAATTTAAATAAAACTGTTACAACTACAGTCAGAATTAATTTATTAACTAAATTTTATGATGAAATATTAACATTTACATATAAATATGTAGTGTTAAAAGATTATACGCTTATACCTATAAATGATGTTATGGAAAGCAGAGTGAGAGATTACCCATATGATTATTTTATAAGTGGATTTAATTATATGAATGAAGTGAGATATGAGGAATAACCCCAAAATAATATATATAAACAATGGAGGAAAAAGGACATGAAAATATCTACAAAAGGAAGATATGCCTTAAGAGTAATGATAGACTTAGCAATGAATAGTAATGGGAAATATATATCATTAAAAGATATAGCAGAAAGACAAGAAATTTCAAATAAATATTTAGAACAAATAATATCGTTATTAAATAAAGCAGGTTATTTAGAAACTGCAAGAGGCAATACAGGAGGATATAAATTAACTAAACAACCCAAAGAATATAAAGTAGGAGATATATTAAGAGCAACTGAAAGAGATTTAACACCAATATATTGTTTAACAGAAGACGGAAAATGTAATAGACAGAAGAATTGTAAAACATATTCTTTTTGGAAAGAGCTAGACAATGTAATAAACGAATATATCGATAGTAAAACATTGGAAGATCTGATTAAGCAGAAGTCAAAAACATGACTTCTATTATTTTATTATTAATTCCTATTGACATAGTAGGAAAAGAGCTATATAATTCCTATTATAACGGTATGAAAGGAAGAAGAATATGAAAAATATATATTTTGATAATGCAGCAACGACAAAGTTAGATGATGAGGTACTAAAAGAAATGTTACCATATTTAAAAGATAACTATGGAAATCCTTCATCAATATATAAATTAGGGAGAGAAGCAAGAAAAGCAATTGAAGATTCAAGAGAAAAAATAGCTAAAGTTTTAAATTGTAAAGCTAACGAGATTTATTTTACAGCAGGAGGAAGTGAAAGTGACAATACAGCAATAAAGGGAATAGCAAAAGCAAATAAGAAAAGGGGAAATCATATAATAACTTCAAAAATAGAACATCCAGCAGTTTTAGAAACTTGTAAACAATTAGAAAAAGAAGGATTTGAAATAACATATATTTCAGTAGATGAAAAAGGAATAGTTGATTTGGAAGAATTAAAGAAATCTATAAAACCTACTACTATTTTGATAACAATAATGTTTGCGAATAATGAAATTGGCACAATTCAACCAATAGAAGAAATAGGAAAAATTGCAAAGGGAAATAATATATATTTTCATACTGACAGTGTACAAGCTGTTGGAAGTATAAAAATAGATGTGCAGAAACTAAACATTGACAGTTTATCTTTATCAGGACATAAATTTTATGGGCCAAAGGGAGTTGGGGCTTTATATGTAAAGACAGGTGTACCTTTTGAAAAATTTATTTCTGGTGGACATCAAGAAAGAAACAAAAGAGCGGGTACAGAAAATGTTGCAGGAATTGTTGGAATAGGAAAAGCTATTGAACTTGCTTATGAAAATTTAGATGAGTACAATAAAAAAATAAAAGAATTAAGAGACTATTATGTGAAACAAGTAGAAGAAAAAATACCATATATAAAAATAAATGGAGATATGGAAAAAAGATTACCTGGTAATAGTAATATTTCTTTTAGATTTATAGAAGGAGAAGGACTTCTCTTGAATTTAGATTTAAAGGGAATATGTGCATCAAGTGGAAGCGCTTGTACATCAGGTTCACTTGATCCATCACATGTATTGCTTGCAATAGGTTTGCCACATGAAATAGCACACGGTTCTCTAAGAGTATCAATAGGTAAATATAATACTAAAGAGGAAATAGATTATTTGATAGAAAACTTGATGGAAATTGTCACTAGATTAAGAGAAATGTCACCGCTATGGGAAAAATTCATGACAGTGTAAAGTAATCTATGAAAAATGTAGGAGCGATTTTAATCGCCCGCACTTCAAAGAAATTACTAAAAAATTTATAGAGGAGGATAAATGATGGAATATTCAGAGAAAGTTATAGAGCATTATACAAACCCAAGAAATGTTGGAAAAATAGAAAATGCTTCAGGAATTGGAGAAGTTGGAAATCCAGTATGTGGAGATATAATGAAGATGTTTATAAAAGTAGAAAATAATATTATAACAGATGTAAAATTTAAAACCTTTGGATGTGGAGCTGCAATAGCAACAAGTAGTATTTCAACAGAAATGATAAAAGGAAAAACAATAGAAGAGGCTTTAGCTTTAAAAAATGGAGACGTTGTAAAAGCATTAGATGGACTACCACCTGTAAAACTACACTGCTCAGTGTTAGCTGAAGAAGCAATACATGAAGCTATTGCAGATTACTATAGAAAAGAAGGCAAATTATCAGAAGAAGAAATTAAGATAAAATGTAATTTAAAAGAACATCATTGTGAAAGCTGTGGTATTTAGTATGATTAGAGCAGATAATTAATTATCTGCTCTAAAAAAATGAAGAATAGAGATACACACTTATAAAAAATGCATTATTCGTTTATTTTTGAGTATAAACCAAATGAAATAATACCGCTTAAGCCGACTAAAGTATAAATGACTCTACTAAAAGCACTCATACTCCCAAAAAGTGCGGCAACTAAATCGAAACTGAAAAGACCTATTAAAAGCCAATTTAATGCACCAATTATTACAAGTGTAAGTACAATGTAATATAAAGTTTTCATAACATACCTCCATAATAATATTATTAGAATTTATTATAATAATTATTCAATCGAATTAAAAAATAATAACTTATTATTGCCATTTTTATTTTAGTATAGTACAATACTAATGTCGGGCGAGGAAATAACAGATTTAATTGAATATAATAATAGAAAGACAAAATGGAATACATACAATAGTAGCAGAAGAATTGGGTTTTGGAACAAGAGAATATGAATTAATAAAAATTGATTAGGAACACGGAAGGTTTAATATTTTCAAAAAAGGAGACTTGAAGAATGAATAAATACATGAAAATAGCTGATGAATTAGCACAGCAAAATATTTTAACAAATGATGGTGGACCATTTGGAGCTGTTATTATAAAGAATAATGAAATAGTTGGTAAAGGTAATAATCAAGTAGTATTAAAAAATGATCCAACAGCACATGCAGAAATAGTAGCAATTAGAGATGCTTGCAAAAACTTGGGTACATTTGATTTAACAGGATGTGAAATTTATACTAGTTGTTATCCATGTCCAATGTGTTTGTCTGCTATTATATGGTCAAACATAAAAATGGTGTATTATGGCAACACAAAGGAAGATGCAGAAAAAATAGGATTTAGAGATAATTTAATTTATGAATATTTGGAGGGGCAAAGCAAAACCTCTAATAAAGAAGACATATTGAAAATTATAGCAATGGATAGGGAAGAAACAATAAAAACATTTGAAAGTTATCAAAATAAAAGTGAAAACAAAACTATGTATTAAAAGCAGGAGGCGTGTTTTGAAAGAATTAGTTTTAATTGACGGAAATAGTATTATGAATAGAGCATTTTACGGAATTATGGGTTCGAAAATGCTTACAACTCCAGATGGAAGATATACCAATGCTGTATATGGATTTTTATCAATAATGTTTAAAATAATAGATGATTTAAAACCAGAATATATGGTAGTGACTTTTGACCTAAAAGCACCAACTGCAAGACATAAGCTTTATGCAGGCTATAAAGCCACAAGAAAGGGAATGCCAAATGAACTTGCAGAACAGATGCCAATAATAAAAAATATTCTTAAAGCAATGAACATAACAATAATAGAAAAAGAAGGATACGAAGCAGATGATGTTTTGGGCACGCTAGCAAATTATGGAGAAGAGCAAGGAATTCATGTGACAATATTATCAGGAGACAGAGACACGTTCCAATTAACTACCAATAATATAACTATAAGAATTCCGCATACAAAAGCAGGAAAGACAGAGACAGAAGATTTTAAAGAACAAAATATTATAGAAAAATATGGTGTAATGCCAAAACAACTAATAGAAGTCAAAGGGCTAATGGGAGATAGTTCGGACAATATTCCAGGAGTTCCAGGAATAGGGGAAAAGACGGCACTAGAACTTATAAAAAAATATGGTTCAATAGAAAACCTATATAAGCAGATAGAAGAAGGCAAGGACGAATTAAAAGGAAAGACTAGAGAAAAAATTGAACAAAATAAGGAGTTGGCATATTTATCTAAAGAATTGGGAACCATTAATACACAAGTTCCAATAGAAAAAAACTTAGAAGATTATAAAATTACAGAATGGAATAAAAATGAAGTTTTAGAAATCTTTAAGGAACTAAAGTTTAATAGGTTTATAGAAAGATTTGGCTTGAAAGCGGAAAAAAATGAGTCTCAGATAGAAAAATTATTTGAAATACAAGAAGTAAACTATAATTTAATAGAAGAGTATGCGCAAACTGAGAAAAAAATAATATATACTTTAGGTAAAGAGCAAAGTAATAATGATAATGACATAATTAAGAAAAAAATCATAAGCATAAGCATATATAATATCGAAAAAAATGTAATATACTATGCTAAAACAAATGAGGAACAGATAAAAAAGATATTTGAAAGTGAAAACATTGAAAAATATGGGCATAATTTAATAGAAGATTATGTAATATTAAGACAAAATGGTATAATGTTTAAAAATATGGTATTCGACATAGAAATTGCCGCATATTTAGTAAATCCCACAAATTCAAAATACAATATTTCTATATTAGCAAATCAGTATCTTAATATAGATATGAATGACTATTTGGAAAAAATGGGCATAGATAAAAATCAAAATAAACAAATTACGCTTTTTGAAACACAAGAACTTAATGATACAACTAAATATGAAAATGGTATAGAGACCTACTTATTGAATAAACTGATAGAAAAAATAACAGAAAAACTAAAAGAAATAAATTGCTGGGAATTATTTAATAATATAGAAATGCCATTAATTAAGGTATTGGGAGAAATGCAATATAATGGAATTCATTTAGATGAAAATGAATTAACTATGTTTGGAAATGAACTAAAAGCGAAAATAGGAGAGTTAAAAAAAGAAATATATGAAATGTGTGGACAAGAGTTTAATGTGAACTCAACACAGCAATTGGGAAAGGTTTTATTTGAAGATTTAAAGCTTCCTGTATATAAAAAGACAAAAAGCGGTTACTCAACAGATGTTGATGTTTTAGAAAAATTAAAAAAAGAGCATCCTGTTATAGAGAAAATATTAGAGTATAGAACATTAATGAAATTAAATTCAACCTATGTTGAAGGATTACTTCCATATGTAAATACTAAGACAAAAAGGATACATTCATATTTTCATCAAACAATAACAGCAACCGGAAGAATAAGCAGTACAGAACCAAATCTACAAAATATTCCGACAAGAATAGAATTAGGAAAACAGCTTAGAAAAGCATTTAAACCTGAAAAAGGATATATATATATAGATGCAGACTATTCACAAATAGAATTAAGAGTGTTAGCACACATATCTCAAGATGAAAACATGATAAATGCATTTGAAAATGATGAAGATATACACAGACAAGTAGCTTCAAAGGTATTTGATGTGCCAATGGAAGAAGTTACAAAAGAACAAAGAAGTGCTGCAAAAGCTGTAAACTTTGGAATTGTTTATGGAATAAGTGACTTTGGATTAGCAGAGCAGTTAGGGATAGGAAGAAAAAAAGCAAAACAATATATAGAGCAATACAAAGAAAAGTATATGGGAATTAAGAATTTTATGGATAACATTGTAGAAGAGGCAAAGAAAAGAGGATATGTAGAAACACTATTCCATAGAAGAAGAGAAATTCCAGAATTATCATCAAACAATTATATGGTAAGGCAATTTGGCGCTAGAGTAGCAATGAATACACCAATACAAGGAACAGCGGCAGATATTATGAAGATTGCAATGATAAAATTATTTGACAGAATAGAAAAAGAAAAATTAAGTGCAAAATTAATATTACAAGTACATGATGAATTGATTGTAGAATGTAAAAAAGAGGAAAGCGAACAAGTAAAGCAAGTCTTAAAAGAAAGTATGGAGAATGCTACAAAACTAAGCATACCATTAAAAGTAGAAATATCAGAAGCAAACAATTGGTATGAGGCAAAATAAGCAAAAGAAGCTTTAAATAATACGAAAGGTGAAAATAGTGAAAAAAATTTTGATTTGCACATTAGCAATTATAATTTTAGTAGTGGTGCTAAAAGTCGCTAATGTAAAAAGAATTATTTTGAGAAAAATGTACGTAAAAGATTATTCGGAATATGTTTATGAATATGCAACAGAATACAATGTAGATCCATTACTAGTATTTGCAGTTATTAAGGCAGAAAGCAATTTTAAAAAAGATGCAACATCAACAAGTAATGCAATTGGACTAATGCAATTAATGGAGAATACAGCTATAGAAACAGGAGAAAAAGTAAATGAAAAAATAAACTCAAAAGAAGAATTATATAACCCGAAGATTAATGTGAAAATTGGTATAAAATACTTATCAGAACTGCTAGAAAGATATGATGGAAAGCTTGAAATAGCGCTAGCAGCATATAATGCGGGAATAGGAAATGTAACAGAGTGGATACAAAAAGGAATAATAAAAAAAGATGGCACTGATATAGAAAATATACCATTTAAAGAAACAAATAACTATGTAAGAAAAATATTAAGAGACTATGAGATTTATAGGGAAATTTATGAAGTGTAGAGGAGAAAATAAATTGACAAAAAATATGCAATGATATAAAATGTAAAAGATAATAAAAGAGTGAGGCGATAGAAAATGTGGGGAAATATTACTATAGCTTTTTTGCTAGCATTTATTACAAGCTTTGTTATAACACCCTATACTATGAGACTTGCGCATAAGGTTGGAGCAATAGATTTTCCAGGGGAACGTAAAATACACAATAAACCAATTCCAAGATTAGGTGGTTTAGCAATAATATCCGGTTTCCTACTTTCGGTTCTATATTTATTGTTTATATTAAACATAGAAAAAACAATAAGTTTAGTAGGAACAGAAAACTATGGAATAAAACTGATGGGATTTTTTCTAGGAATTATAATATTGGGAATAACATGTTTCATAGATGATTCGAAAAATATACCGGCGTGGGTTAAATTACTTGCACAAATATTATCAGCAGTAATTGTAACTGTGTGTGGTGTAAAGATAGACATGATAGCAGTACCATTTATGGAAAAAAACATAATTTTAAACAACGTTTTTTCATATATACTTACGATAGGATGGATAGTAGGTATAACTAATGCAATAAACTTAATAGATGGATTAGATGGTTTATCTTCAGGTATTTCGCTTATATCTTGTATATCATTATTAATAATATTTGCAACAAATGGTTCATCAATATTATCTATTATATTAATAACAGCTCTTGCAGGTGGAATAGTTGGATTTTTGCCATTTAATTTTAATCCAGCTAAAACATTTGTAGGAGATGTAGGCTCTAATTTTTTAGGATTCAGCTTAGCAGTAATATCAATTTTGGGAGTGGCAAAAACATATACTGTTTTAGTATTAATAGCGCCACTAATAGTACTAGGATTACCTATATTTGATACAATATTTGCTATTTTTAGAAGAATAATCAAAGGTAAGTCATTAAAAGCTGTATTTAAGCCAGATAAGGGACATTTACATCATAGATTAATGGCAAAAGGATATACACAAAAACAGGCAGTTTTGATATTATATGGACTAAGTGCAACGCTAGGCATGTTTGCAATAATATTATTAGACAGTGGGTTATGGAAGGCGTTATCATTTGCATTATTAGTAGTGGCAATTATCGCAGTAGGGTATAAAGATGTTTTCAGAAAAGAAAAAGAAGAGATATGACCTAACTCGAAAAGGAGTTGTGATATATGAAAAAAGTATCAGTAGTTATACCGATGTATTATGAACAAGAGGTTGCAGAAGTTTGTTATAAAAGAGTAAAAAAAGTCTTAGATGAACTAAAAGAAAAGTATGAACACGAAATTATTTTTATAAATGATGGTTCAAAGGACAAGACTTTAGACATATTACAGGACATAGCAAAAGTTGATAAAAATGTAAAGATAATATCTTTTTCAAGAAATTTTGGACATCAAGCGGCAGTAACTGCAGGGCTAAAGTATGTGACAGGGGATGCAATTATAATAATAGATGCGGACTTGCAAGATCCACCAGAGTTAATACCAGATATGATAGAAAAATGGGAGCAGGGATATGAAGTAATATATGGCAAAAGAAAAAAAAGAAATGGAGAATCTGCATTTAAATTACTTACAGCAAAGGCCTTTTATACAACATTAAATAAATTATCAGATGTAGATATACCTGGAGATACAGGAGATTTTAGACTAGTAGATAAAAAAGTTGTAGATGTAATTAACTCATTGCCTGAACATAACAAATTTTTAAGAGGACTGTTTAGTTGGGTTGGATTTGAACAATATGAGTATGAATATGAAAGAAAAGAAAGGTATGCAGGTAAGACAAAATATCCATTAAAGAAAATGTTAAAATTAGCCTCTGATGGTATAATTGGATTTTCAACTAAGCCTATAAAAGTAATAGGTGGTTTTGGAATTACTTTTGTAATAGTGTCTATAGTTATATTACTTTATTTTATATTATCAAAAATATTTGGATGGACAAACATGGTAAAGGGATGGACAAGCATTATGTTTGCAACGACTTTTGTAGGAGGTATTGTCTTACTTTCTCTTTGGATTATAGGCGAATACTTAGTAAGAATTTATGATGAAGCAAAACAAAGACCTCAATATATAATTAAAAAAAAGATAAATATATAAAGGAGAGATGATGTGTATGGCAATTTTAGTTATAGGAGGAGCAGGATACATTGGTAGTCATACAGTTGTGGAGTTATTAAATGAAAATAAAGAGGTAATTGTTGTTGATAACTTTTCAAACAGCAAGCCAGAGATGTTGGGCAAAATTAAAAAAATAACAAACAAGGACTTTAAATTTTATGAACTTGATTATTCAAATAAGGAAAAAATGGATAAAGTTTTTGCGGAGAATAAAATAGACTCTGTTATACATTTTGCAGGATACAAAGCAGTAGGTGAATCTGTAGAGAAGCCAATTGAATACTATACAAATAATGTATCGGGTACATTAAATTTATTAGATGTTATGAGAAAACATAATGTAAAAACAATTATTTTTAGTTCATCTGCAACAGTTTATGGAGATCCAGAAATAGTACCGCTAACAGAAATGTGTAAGATAGGAGGAACAACAAATCCATATGGAAGTTCAAAATTGTTTATAGAACAAATACTAAAAGATGTATATAAATCGGATAATACATGGGATATTTGTATATTAAGATATTTTAATCCAATAGGTTCACACGAATCTGGAATAATAGGAGAAGAACCACAAGGTAGACCTAACAATTTAATGCCATATATCGTAAGAGTTGCATCAGGAGAGTTAGAAGAATTATCAATTTTTGGAAATGACTACAATACACCAGATGGAACGGGTGTTAGAGATTATATACATGTAGTAGACTTGGCTAAGGGACATATTAAAGCATTAGAAAAATTAGAAAAAGAAAAAAGTGGTATATATATATATAATTTGGGAACAGGAAAAGGTTATAGTGTTTTAGATATGGTTCATGCGTTTGAAAAAACAACAGGACAAAAAATAAAATACAAAATAACTGAAAGAAGAGCAGGAGATATAGCTACATGCTATGCAGATGCAACAAAGGCAAAAGAAGAGTTAAATTGGGTGGCTGAGAAAACATTGGAAGATATGTGTAGAGATTCGTGGAATTATATAAAAAGAAAATTTGACTAGAGAAGGGGGAAAAAATGGTTAAAAATATATTACAATATTTAGAAAAAACAGTGGAAAGTTATCCAGATAAAATAGCTTTTACTGATATCAATAGAGAAGTAACCTATAAAGAAATAATGGAGAATGCACAAAAATTAGGCACACATCTATCTAAAAAAAATACAAGAAATAGCCCAATAGCTATAATTATTGATAAAACAGTTGAGTGTTTGGAAGCAATGTTTGGGGTATTATACAGTGGAAACTTTTATACGGTTATTGATACGAAATCACCAATAGCAAGAATAAAGCTAATCTTAGATACTCTAGAGCCAATAGCTGTTATTACAGACCAAAAAAACTTAGGCAAAGTTGAAACATATGTTGATCAAAATATATATGTATATGAAAAAATGATTAATGAAAAAATGGAAAGTGCAGTACTATGTGATATACGACGTAAAATGATAGATACAGATCCGATGTATGTACTATTTACATCGGGCTCTACAGGTATTCCAAAAGGTACTGTGATCTCTCACAGAGCTGTAATAGCATATGCAAATTGGGTTACTAAAACTTTTGATATCACATCAGAAACAATATGGGGAAGTCAAACACCGTTTTATTTTAGTATGTCAATTACGGATGTGTTTTCTACAGTACTCTCTGGAGCAACTTTTCATATAATACCAAAATCATATTTTTCTTTTCCAATAAAACTATTAGAATTTATAAAAGAAAAAGGGATAAATTCTATTTATTGGGTGCCATCTGCGCTTTGTTTAGTTGCTAATTTTAAGGCGCTGGAAGAAGTTGAAATACCAAACTTAAAAAAAGTTTTATTTGCGGGAGAAGTAATGCCAACGAAACAGTTAAATGAATGGATTAAAAAATTACCTGATGCATTATTTGCAAATTTATTTGGACCCACAGAGACCACTGATATATGCACGTATTATATTGTAAATAGAAAATTTGAAAATACAGAGAATCTTCCAATAGGACAAGCCTGTGACAACTGCGATATTTTGGTAATAAAAGAAGATGGAACAGAAGCTAAGCTAGATGAGGCAGGGGAGCTTTGTGTAAGAGGTTCTTTTTTGGCATCAGGGTATTATAGAAACATGGAAAGAACATTAAAGGCTTTTGTACAAAACCCACTTAACAAAAAATATCCAGAAATTATATATAAAACAGGAGATATAGTAAAATATAATAAAGATGGAGAACTTATGTATTTAAGCAGAAAAGATTTTCAAATAAAACATATGGGCTATAGAATTGAATTAGGAGAAATAGAAACAGCAGTAAATAACATAGAAGGAGTTATTATATGTGCATGCATATATGATAAGAATAATTCAAAAATAGTTATGTATTATCAGGGAGAAAACCTAAATGAAAAAGACTTACTAGCAAAAACTAGGGCTAAATTACCTGTATATATGTGTCCAAGTGAGTTGGTTAAATTACAAAGTATGCCATATAATGCAAATGGAAAAATAGATAGAAACAAATTAAAGGAAATGTTAGAAAACTAAACATTGATAAGAAAGATTACAAATTTTAAAAATAATTTAATAATGAAAGAGGGAGAATGAATGGAAAAAATAATAAAAATTTTGAAAAATATTAAACCGGATATAGATGTTACTAATAATAATTTAATAGATGAAGAAATTTTGGATTCATTTGATATAGTGACTATAGTTTCAGCAGTTGATGAGGAATTTGATATACAAATAACAGCAAGAGACATTGTACCGGAAAATTTTAATTCAGTAGAAGCTATATATAATTTAGTAAAAAAACTGGAAGAAGAATAGAAGGACGGAGGCAGTGCTTATCATGACAATAATTTCGTTAAAGTTTATGTTATTTGTAATAATAATGATGCTATTATATTTTCTAGTACCGAAGAAAATCAGATGGTGTATCTTATTAATTGGAAGCTATATATATTACTTTATAGCAAGTGCAAAACTTACAATTTTTTTGGTTGTAACAACATTTACAATATATTGGTCAGGCATTTTAATGAATAAGGTGGATGAAAAAAAACAAATTAGTTGCAATGGAAAAGATAAGGAAGCAAGAAAAGTATTAAAAAGAGAAGCTGAAAAAAAGAAAAAAATAATAATATTTATAACAATAGCTATAAATGTTGGTATACTATTGTTTTTAAAATATGGCAATTTTATAAGCAAGAATATTAATGAAATACTGAATCTTTTAAATATTAACACTAAAATTCCATTTAAAAAAGTAATACTACCACTTGGAATTTCTTATTATACGTTACAGGCGTTAAGTTATATTGTAGATGTGTATAGGGGAAAATATAAAGCAGAAAAAAATTGGGGTAAGATAGCTCTTTTCTTATCATTTTTTCCTCAAATGCTCGAAGGACCAATTGGAAGATATGAAGATTTGGCAGAACAACTATATAAACCTCATGATTTTAACTATAAAAGAGTAAAATATGCTATACAAATAATATTGTGGGGATTATTTAAAAAAATGGTTATAGCAGATAGGGCAGCATTATATGTAAATGAGGTATTTAATAAATATAATGAATATAGTGGAATTGTAATAGTCATGGCAATTATATTATATACAATTCAAATATATGCTGAATTTTCAGGTTGTATAGATATAGTAAGGGGAGTTGCACAGATATTCGGAGTTACATTAGCGGAAAATTTTAAAAGACCTTTTTTTTCAAAAAGTATTCAAGAATTCTGGAGAAGATGGCATATAACCTTGGGAGAATGGTTGAAAGATTATATATTTTACCCAATATCTTTTTCAAAACTAACAATAAATTTAACAACAAATGTTAAAAAAATATTTAAAGGATACATAGGAAAAATAATACCAGCAATGTTTGCTCTGTTTTTTGTATGGTTTACAAATGGAATTTGGCATGGGGCTAGTTGGAAATATATTTTTTATGGATTATATTATTATATTATGACAATAATCGGAATGATACTTACCCCATTATTTAAACAAGTAATAATAAAGCTAAATATTAATACAAAAACATTTGGATATAAAATGTGGCAAATGATTAGAACTACAATTATAGTGTTAATTGGAATGCTAATATTTAGAGCTAAAAGATTGAAGGTAGCTTTACAAATGCTTTTGTCAATTTTTACTTTTGAAAACATGGGTAAATTATTTAATGGAGAATTATTCAAAATTGGATTTGAAACTAGTGACTTTATTGTTATTATAGTAGGAGTAATTATAATGTTTATAGTTGGATTATTACAAGAAAAAGGATATAGTATAAGAGAGAAAATAAGTAAGCAAAACATAGTCTTTAGATGGACATTATATTATGGAATAATATTTTCAATTATTATATTTGGAATTTATGGTAAAGGCTATTCAGCAAGTAGTTTTATTTATGGTCAATTTTAAGTTATTGCAAAAAGGAGGATAAGAAGGACAGATGACGGAGTTCAAGAAAGAAACAATGAGTATAATAGTAAAAGTGATATGTTTTGGTATAATTGGAATTATAATTTTGCATGTTTTAACTAAAATACTGATTCCAAAATGGATAACGCCAGAAGATAATAGAATGTCATACATTGTTGGAGGCTTTTATGAAGAACCCAAAAATTCCTTGGATGTTATATTTATGGGAAATAGTGATGTATATAGAGGAATATCTCCAATTACAATGTGGGATGAATATGGTATAACAAGTTACAATTACTCAACATCTGGACAGAGAATGTGGACAGAATATTATTTATTAGAGGAATGCATAAAAACTCAAACACCAAGGTTGATTGTATTAAATATGGATTCAGCATTTAACGAAACACAAAGTAGTGAAAGTAACTACAGAAAGACATTTGACAACATGAAACTGAGTATAAATAAAATTAGAGCTATTACAGATCCAGTATTTAAAAATAAAAAGGAAGAAATATTAAGTTATATTTTTCCAATAGCAAGGTTTCACTCAAGGTGGGCAGAGTTGGAAGATGTTGATTTTGAAAAAGCATTTGAAAGCAAGAAGTTTGCGTACAAAGGTATGGATATTAGTGTGGATACAAAAGCGTATGTTAAAGATAACGAATATATGAAAAAAGATGATTCAAAGGAAAAAATAGGAGAAAAGTGTTATTTCTATTTAAATAAAATAATAGCAACATGCAAAAAAAATAATATTGAATTATTGCTAATAGAATTACCATCAGCAGAATCATGGTCATATGACTTAAGTGAAAAAACACAGGAGTTTGCAAACAATAAGGGATTAGATTTCATAGATCTGAATTTAAACTATAAAGATTTTGGGTTTGACTGGAATACAGATTCCGCTGATGGAGGAGATCATCTGAATGTATATGGAGCTGAAAAAGTAAGCAAATACATAGGGAAAATAATTCAAGAAAAATATAACATACCAAACAGAAAACAAGATTTAAACTGTTCTGCCTGGTATGAAAATTCAAAAAAATATCATGAAGACATAAAGAAAATGGAAAAAAATAGAGATAACAAAAAGAAAGTTGAAAAATAAAAATACATATGATATTATAAATAAAATTATATAAAGAGGGAATGTAATGAAAAAAAGTAATATAATAGATAGGATAAAAAACAGTTATATCTTAATGTTTTTAATATTTTCAATTGTGTTGATTACATCAAGTGTTATCTTCAGAAATATTAAATACGATAATATAGTGAACAGCAATAAAATAACAATGAATACAACATTGAATAATAATCAGGGATATCATCCAAAAGTAATTTCTTTTGAAAAAGAGTGGAATGGATATAAATATTGGATGTCTTTTACCCCATATCCAAAAAAGGATGAAACCAAGGAAAATCCTGTAGTTAATGTGAGCAATGATATAAAAACATGGGAGGAACCAGAAGGAATAAAAAACCCATTAGATATACCAGAAAACGCTGATGAAGAACATTACAACTCAGATACACACCTTGTATACAATGAGGATTTAGATCAATTAGAAATATTTTGGAGATATGTAGATGATGAAAAAGGAGAGGTGACTATTTTTACTAAGACTTCTACAGATGGAAGAAATTGGACGCCCAAAACAGTTTTTCTTAAATCTTCTGTTAGGAAAAAGCTAGATTATGTCAGTCCGGCAATTATATATGAAAAAGGAAAGTATAAGATTTGGTATGTTGACAAAAAAAATGTGTATTATATTGAAAAATCTGGAGATACAGTTACAAAACCACGTTTGTTAGAAATCAAATATGCAAATGGATACAGAACATGGCATATAGATGTAATTTATAATAATGATAAGAAAATATATGAACTTGTTGCGTGTGCATACGAAAATATTAACTATAGAGAAAAGATGAGTGTTTATTATTCATACTCAAGTGATAACATAAAATGGGAAACACCAATAGAAATTATAACGCCATCTACCAAAAACTGGGATGCTGGAGGACTATACAGAAGCTCTATATTATATGAAAATGAAAAATATTATATATTTTACAGTGGATATGATATAAACGATAATGTTGGAATCGGAATAATGTATGGAGAAGATATGAAAAGGTTAAGAGCCTTTATATAAAAAGGGGAGAACAATAAAATGAAAAAATTCATATGGCTTTTTGGAGAAAATTTAGGAAACACATATAATAATAATTCGTATTACTTTTGGGATGAAGTTTGCAATGTAAAAGATGAAATTAACAAGTATTTTATATTATCCAGAAATAAGCAAAACCTAGATTTTTATAAAACGTTGCCACAAGACAAGCAAGATAAAATAGTATGGAAAAATTCATTAAAACATATGGAATTATTTAAAAAAGCAGATATGTATTTTGTAACGTTGTCATATAGGGACATTTTGCCAGAAGAAATACTAGGAAAACCAATTAAATTAATAATAAAAAAACCATTAATATATTTACAACATGGAACACTAGGAATAAAAAAAATAGGGTATAAGGGCAATTCATATTATAATAATATGTTTAGATTCCTTTATTATAATCCTGATATAAAAGAAATTTTCAAGATGGAAAATGACTTCAATGATTATCAGTTATATTATGGAGAATTTCATCCAAGATATAAAAAAACTGTTGAATACTATATGGAGAAGAAAAAACAAAAACTTAAAAGAAAAAAAATCTTATTTTTTATAACTTGGAGAGAATATTTTGGAGATAATTTTGAGACAAAGAAATTTTTAAACAAATTAAATAGAGTTTTTAAAGATGCGAGATTTTTAAAATATATTAAAGACAATGAGGTTGATATCAAATTATGTATGCATCAATTTTATGATGATAAAAAGGTTTGTGCAATTAAAGAATCTATAAAAGGAACAGATAATATAGAATTAGTTAAACCTAACGAAATGAATTTAATGAAGGAACTTGCAACATGTGATTTACTGATTACAGATTACTCATCTGTAGGATTTGATTGCACATTATTAAATATACCAGTAATACTGTTTCAACCAGATGCAGAAGAATATTTTAAATATAGAGATACATATTACCCATTAGAAGAAATAGAAAAGTATAGTATAAGATATGTAGACGAGTTAATAGAAACAATAATAAGTGAAAAATATAATATAAACCTATTTTTTAGAGATAAACTTCCAAAGCATATAGACTATGACTATATATTAAAAGGTGAACATATAAAAAAAATGTACCAGTACTTTAGAAAACTACAGTTAAATAAAATTACAATACTGGGATATAATTTTACTGGAAAAGGTGGAACAGTAAGTGCTACGAAAGCTTTAGCAGAAGCCATGTTGGAAGAGGGATATTTAGTAGAACTTTTGTCTTTAAAAATGACAGAATCAAATTATTTGCTTCCATACGGATTAACGATAAATGCCTTTTACAATAAAAAGCAGAATAAATGGTTAAATAGAGTAAAAAGACATCTATATAGGAATAAAAAAGATTATTACTATTTTAACTATGATATTAACAAAGAAAATTTGATTCCATACATTGGCAAGAAATTGAAAGAGTATTTGGAATCAACAAATTCCAAAACAATTATATCTACTAGAGAGAGTATACATTTATTTGTTAAAAAGTTTGCTAATAAGGAAGTAATAAATAAATTGTATTTTTTTCATACTGATGCCAAAGTAATAAATACATATTATCCAGGATTAATGGAGCAGATAAAAAAGGAAAAACTTGAAAATTGCATTTTTGTGACAAAAGCAAGTAGGGAGTCGTATAAAAACATATTTAATTACGACAATTACGAAAAATCTGAAATTATTGGAAATGCGTTAGAAAGTAGAGCCATGATATCAAAAAAAGAAATACAAACAGAATTTGATGGAAGAATAAAAGTTGTTTCATTAGTAAGACTCTCAAAAGATAGAGAGGAAGATATAAAAAATATTATAGATTTTGGAAAGTATTTAAAAGATAAGAAAATTAAAAATCTTATATTAAATATATACGGGCAAGGAGATTATGCGGATAGCTTTGTTAATGAAATATTAAAAAATGATTTGGATGATATTATTTCATATAACGGGGTTACTAATGCTCCAAACAAAGTGATTAAAGAAAGTACTTGTGTAGTAGATTTTTGCAACAACCAATCTTTTGGAATGACATATATAGAAAGTATTCTAAATGGAAGACCTGTTTTTGCAAAGGAAAATGTGGGATCATTAGAAGTGCTTAAGGAGATTCCAGAGGCATATTACCACTCTAATGAAGAACTTTTAAATAAAATATTAGGAGTAAAAGATTTGAACATTGAAACATATAGAAAGAATTATGATATAATAACCTTGAAGTATGCTAGAGAAATAATTGCAAGAAAAATCATTAATTTATTAAAATAACTATGTATCAATAACAAAAAGGAGAAAATTTTGATGAGCTTTTTTAAAGACGTTTTTTTATTAGGTGCAATAACTATATTTAAATGGCATCTAAAGAGCATATATTTTTTTATAAAAATATTTAATAAACAAAAAAATAATGTATTCTTTTTAAGTAGACAATCAAATGAAGTGCCACTCAATTTTAAAATGCTTATAGAAGAATTGGATAAAAGAAATATAAAGTATAGCATAATATGTAAAAAGGTGTCTACAGGTATAAATGCAATGATAAGAAACGAAAAAAAGAAAAGAGTATCTTTAAAAGAAATAAAATTAGGTGTAGAATACTACTTTAACTTATATTCTCAAATGAAACAAATTGCTTCTTCAAAAGTTATTATAATTGATGGATATAACATTGTAGTAAGTGTACTTAAACATAAGAAAAATACAAAAATTATCCAACTATGGCATGCATTAGGAGCCATAAAGAAATTTGGATATCAATCAATTGGATATGAAGATGGAATAAATAAAAAAATAGCTATAGCTTTATGTATGCATAAAAATTACGATTATGTTATAAGTGGTTCAAAAGAGATGAATTTGTTTTTCGCGCATGCATTTGATGTTCCAATAGAAAAAGTAAAGGATATTGGAACGCCTTCGGCAGATTATTTATTAAAAGAAAATAAAAGTATGGTAAAAAAGTTATTTGATAAGTATCCTCAACTTAAGAAAAAAACAAATATTTTATATTCGCCAACATTCAGAAGTGATGGAACAGATAACATAGAGGAAGTAATAAGTGCCATAGATACTGAAAAATACAATTTGATTATAACATTTCACCCTAAAAACAATAACTACATAAATAAAACCAATGTTATATGCATCAATAGAGAAGAGTTTTTAACTTATGATGTACTAAGAGTAATGGATTATGTTATTACAGATTATTCAGCACTAACAATGGATGCTTGCCTATTGAATAAGAAATTACTTTTATATGTATATGATTATGAAAAATACGAAAAAGAAAACGGCTTAAATATAGATTTATTTAAGGAGTTAAAGAATTGCGTATATAAAAATATAAAAGATATTATCAAGATAATAGACAATAATCAATATGATATTACATCATATAATGCATTTAGAAAAAAATACATATCACAATTAGATGGAAATAGTACACAAAAAATGATGAAACTAATAGAGGAGGCACTATGATAAAACAGGTAATTTACAAAATGAAAAAGATGTTGGTTGATATTTCAAAAAGAAATATATTATTTAGAAAAATGTGTCGCAACATAAACTTAGTAATAAAAAAAATAAGATACATATGGTATAAAATAAAATATAAAATGGATGATGAAACAATACTGTTTGAAGCATTCGGTGGAAGAAACTATACATGTTCTCCAAAGGCAATATATGAAAAAATGCTGTCAATGCCACAATTTAAAAATTTTAAATTTGTATGGGCGTTTTTGGATACTGATATTCATGATGTAAAAGAAGATAAAAGAACTACAATTGTAAAGTCAAAATCTAAAGAGTATTATAAATATTGTTCAATAGCTAAATATTGGATTGTTAATTCCATTATGGAAGAAAGTCTAACCAAGAAAAAAGGACAAGTGTATGTTCAATGTTGGCATGGAACACCTATAAAAAAATTAAGATGTGATATTGAGGTCGATGGTTCTGTACTTAATACAATTAAAGAAATAAGAAAAAGAAATGATATTGATGCTAAAAGATTTGATTATTTTATTTCACCAAGCAAATACTGCACAGAGAAATTCATTTCTGCTTTTAACTTGAAGAAACTTAATAAAGAAAATATTATAATAGAAGAAGGGTATCCAAGAAACGACTTTTTATTTAATAAGACACAAAAAGATATTACTCTGATAAAGGAAAAATTAAAGATACCGATAAATAAAAAGGTAATTTTTTATTTACCAACGTTTAGAGATAACCAACATACCTCAGGAATTGGATATACATATGAATTACAAATTGATTTTGATAGATTAAGAAAAGCTATAGGTGATGAATATGTAGTCCTATTTAGTCCGCATTATTTTATAGCCAATAGTATAGATTTAAGCAAATATGAAGGTTTTGTTATAAATGTTGCAAGATATGATGAAATCAATGAACTATATTTAGTCAGTGATATTATAATGACCGATTATTCCAGTGTATTTTTTGATTTTGCAAATTTAAAAAGACCAATAGTGTTTTATATGTATGATTATGATTTATACCAAAGCAGATTGAGAGATTTTTATATATCACTTGATGAGCTACCAGGACCAATAACTAGGACACAAGAGGAATTGGAGAAATGTATAATCAATATTGAAACAGAGTTTCCAAAATATGAAAGAAAGTATGAGGATTTTAATAAAAAATATAATTACCTAGATGATGGGAATGCAAGTGAAAGAGTTATAAAAGAAATATTTAAGGAGGCAGTATAATGAAAAAAGTTATAACATATGGAACATATGATTTGATTACACCAGGACATATACAACATTTGAAGGAATCAAAAGAAATGGGAGATTACCTAATAGTTGGATTGTCAACGGATGAATTTAATGCAATTAAACATAAAAGTTCATATCTAAGTTTTGAAGAAAGAAAAATAGTGTTAAGTTCAATAAAATATGTTGATGAGGTAATACCAGAAAAGGATTGGAACCAAAAGGAATCAGATATAAAAAAATATAACATAGATATATTAACTATGGGAAGTGACTGGCAAGGTGATGATAGATTTGAAAAATTAAAAAAATGTTGTGAGGTAAGGTATACTAAAAGGCCATTCACATGGTCTTCAACAGCATTTAGAAAAAAAGTTGACGAATACATTAATAAAATAGAGAAAGAGTAATAGTACTTTTTTTAAAGGAGAAAAATTGTGAAAGAATTAATAAATATAATTAAAGAACATTGTATATATAGAGAACAAATCTTTAAATTAGCTAAGGCTGACTTAGCTAAAACTTACCGTGGAGCAGCATTGGGGTGGTCTTGGGCTATTATTAAACCTACGGTAACAATATTTGTGTATTGGTTTGCATTTACCATAGGACTAAGAGCTCCAAGTAAAATGTCAGGTTTTCCGTATTTTTTATGGTTAATTTCAGGAGTTGTGCCATGGTTCTATATAAGTGATATGCTGACATCGGGCGTAGATACAATAAGAAAATACAGCTATCTAGTAACTAAGATGAAATTTCCTATCTCAACAATACCGACATTTACAAGTATTTCAAAGTTTATGATACATTGCATATTAATGGTAATTGTTATATCAATATTTATTGCAATGAATTATACTCCAACAATATACGTTTTACAAATGCCAATTTATATGCTTTTTATGTTTATCTTTTGCACAATTTGGAGTTTGTTTGCCTCACTATTATCAGCAATAAGCAAGGATTTTGGTAATTTGGTGAAATCAATGGTAACAGCTGTATTTTGGTTATCAGGAATATTGTGGGATGCAAACACAATAAATATATCATGGTTAAAAAAATTACTAATGATAAATCCAGTAACTTTTTTGACAAATGGATTTAGAAATTGCTTTATATATCATAATTGGATTTGGGAACAACCTAAGAGATTATTATATTTTATTATAGTAACAACATTACTATTGATGGTAACAATTATAGTTTATAAGAAACTAAGAAAAGAAATACCAGACGTTTTATAAAGTTATTAGATAAGGGGAATCGTATAGATGAATATAAATGTAATTGAATTTAAAAATGTTACTAAAACATATAAGCTTTTTAAAAATGACAAGATGAGACTAATTTCAACACTATTTAAAATCAAAAATTATAAAGAAAAGCACGCTGTAAATAATGTATCATTTAATATAAAAAAGGGAGAATCAGTAGCTATATTTGGAAGAAATGGTGCAGGGAAATCAACTATATTAAAAATGATAACAGAAGTGTGCTATCCAACAGATGGAGAAATTTCAGTGAAAGGAAGAGTAAGCGCGTTACTAGAGCTTACTTCAGGATTTGACCCTGAATTCACAGGAAGAGAAAATATATATTTGAAAGGTCAACTATTAGGATTAAAAAACAATGAAATAAAAGAATTAGAGCAGGAAATAATTGACTTCGCAGAAATTGAAGAATATATTGATCAACCAATTAGAACATATTCAAGCGGAATGAAGGCGAGATTAGGATTTTCGATTAACGTAAATATTAAACCTGAAATTTTAATAGTAGACGAGGCTCTTAGTGTGGGTGATGAAAATTTTAGAAAAAAATGTAGTAAAAAAGTTAATGAAATAATAAAAAATGAAGGAGTTACATTACTATTTGTTACTCATTCAGTGGGAATGGCGGCAGAATTTTGCAAAAGAGGAATGGTTATGGAAACAGGAAAAATAGTATTTGATGGCAATATAGAAGATGCTATAAAGAGATATCAAGCGACGAGTAAGTAGATACTAAATTTTAACATTAATTTAAATAATATATATTAATGTAACAAAAGAAAAGGAGGAATTATTTATGAAAATTGATTGGGCAATTGTTTCAATCTTTGTGTCAGTACTTTCTTTCATTGTAGCGTTTTACTTTTATAAATGGGTGAAAAGTCTGCCTGCTAAAAATGAAAAGATAGAAAATGTAGGAAGATTAATTAGAGAAGGTTCTTTCACATTCTTAAAAAAAGAATATAAAATGTTAGCAGTTATTATGTGTGTATTAGCAGTAGTAATTTTATTATTCTTCCCAGAACCTATATGGAAAACAGAAAATATTATGACTAATATAGGAATGGTTATAGCATTTATTTTAGGCTCAACTTTTTCGGGATTAGCTGGAATTATAGGAATTAGTATTGCAACTATAGCAAATATTAAAACAGCAATTTTAGCAAAAGAAAGCTTAGCAAAATCTTTTATGGCAGGCTTTAGAGGTGGAGCAGTTATGGGAATGGCTGTTGTCGGAACTTCTCTAGCAGGCTCTTCGATTTTGTATTTATTAACAAAAAATTCTAACATCGTTTTGGCATTTAGTTTTGGGGCGAGTTTGTTAGCACTTTTTGCAAAAGCTGGTGGGGGAATTTTTACGAAAACAGCAGATATGGCTGCAGACTTAACAGGTAAAGTAGAATTAGGAATCCCAGAAGACGATCCAAGAAATCCAGCGGTTATAGCTGATAATGTTGGAGATAACGTAGGTGATGTTGCAGGAATGGGAGCAGATTTATTTGACTCTAATATTGCAGCAATAGCGGCAACATTAGTAATAGCATTACCTTTGGGAGAAGTTAACATGATGTTTTGCTTTTGTGCAATTGGACTTTTAGCATCAATAATTGGAGTACTTTGTGCACATATAGGGAAAAAAGGAAATCCGGGTAAAGCACTTAATAATGGAACTTATTTAACTTGTGGAATATTCACAATTTTAACATTTTTTGCAACAATATTTTGCGATTTTAATATAAGAATTTGGGGAGCAGCAATAATAGGAATGATTATTGGTGTAGTAATAGGACTTACAAGCAATTATTATACAGGCGATGATAAAAAGCCTGTTATAAGTGTTGCGAAAAGTTCTTTAAAAGGACCTGCATTTACAATTTTATCTGGATTTTCTTATGGATTAATAAGTAGTTTACCAGCGTTAGTTGGAATTGGACTAGCAGCACTTGTTTCATACAAATTATGCGAACCAATCGGACCAGGATATGCAATGCTAGGAATTTCTATGTCTGCAATAGGAATGTTATCAATTGTTGGAATGATAGTTTCAAATGATGCATATGGACCAATTGTAGATAATGCCAGAGGTCTTGCAGAAATGGGAGATTTAGGAGATGAGGTAATAGAAAGAGCAGATGAATTAGATTCGGCTGGAAATACAACAAAAGCAATTACAAAGGGATTTGCCATAGGTGCCGCAGGACTTACAGTTATTGCTTTATTAGCAGCATTTGCAGAAATTGTATCTAGTACAACAGGAGAAATAATTACATTTGATTTAATGAACCCATCTGTATTTTTTGGTGCTTTGGTTGGCGTGGCAATACCAGCTGTATTTTCCGCAATATTGATATTTGGAGTAAATAAGAATTCACAAAAGTTGGTTTCAGAAATTCATAGACAATTTAAAGAAATAAAAGGTATAAAAGAAGGTACAGCACAACCAGAATACGCAAAATGTATAAACTTAGCAACTTTAGGAGCAATGACAGAGCTAATACCAGCGGGATTATCAGCTATAATATCAACCTTAATAGTTGGCTTTGTAGGTGGGGTTCAAGCAATAGGAGGATTTCTAGCTGGAAATATATTATCTGGACTATTACTTGCAATGCTAATGAGTAATAGTGGAGGGTTATGGGATAATGCTAAAAAATATATAGAAGCAGGCAATTTTGGAGGCAAAGGTTCAGAAGCCCACAAGGCAGCTGTAATAGGAGATACGATAGGAGATCCATTTAAAGACACAGCAGGACCTTCAATAAATACTCAAATAACAGTAGTATCTCTAGTATCGTCGCTTTCAGCTACACTGTTTATAATGCATTCGATATTTTAAAAAGCAAATATGTATAATTAAAATATTAAACAAAAAACTATTCTCAAAAAGAGAGTAGTTTTTATTATTTTTTTGAAAATGAAGAGTATCAGCTACAGATATTTTTTTAATGTTTCTACACTGTCTTCCTGCATAGTTACAAAATCATGCAAAATATTTTTAACATCAGAAGAAACATTTGCGTTTTGATTTATTAAACGTCTTCCTTCAATAATACCCATATTAGTACCTTGCATTAACAATTCAGACAATTTAGAAGTAGTATCATCAGTCATAGTTTTCATCTGTATACCATACCATGTCATCATCTTGTTCATAGTGTTAGTTTCGTGTGGCTCTTTGTTTGTTGCAAAATTATTATATAATTTATTAACTCTAGCAGAAATATCTTTATATTTGTTATATTCTGTTTTTAAAATATTTTTGAATTGATTGTCTTCAACTTTTTGAGATATAAATGAGATTGCATCCATTCCCATAGTAGCACCTTTATTAATTTCATCTAATACATTTAAGTTTTGATTATCCATACTAACCTCCATAATTTGTTTGTTAATAGTATAACCAAATGAAAAAAATATATTAAAATTTATGCTTTATACTTTGAAGTAAAGACACACAATATGCGTTAGTTTTTTCAAAATATTACTAATTAAAAAAATTATAATCGAAGTAACGAAAACCAATTGGTAAAAATATGTTTATTCATATTAAGTAATCCAACTTCATTAACGGAAGATTCAGCTACCAAATTAACTATTCCGAGTTCAGTATCATTTAGAAAATATTTTACAGTTCCAAGAAGTTGACCTTCATAAACAGGTGCTTGAACTGTATTAGCTAAGCTTACTTCATAATTTATGTTAGACTCGTCACCTTTTTTTATAAGAAAAGCAGGAGAGGTTTCATATATAGCATTTACTTCTTGATTAACACCCTTTGTTACAGCTACGGATTTAATAACCTCATTTTGATTGGCAAACGATTTATAAGAATAATTACTAAAGCCATAATCTAAAAGTTTTTGTGCATCCGAAAATCTAATGGCACTTGTAGGACCTTTCATTATTACAGCAATTAAAGATAATCCTTCACGTGTTGCAGAAGCAGATAAATTATATAGTGCAAGTGAAGTTGAGCCGGTTTTTAGTCCAGTAATTCCTTTGTAATTTCTAATTAATTTATTAGTATTAACAAGCTGGGATTTTCCGTCTCTTAGAGAATCCATCCAAATAGTAGTATATTTAGTTATGTCAGGATGTTTGGTTAAAAGTTCTTTAGACATTAATGCTATATCATGAGCAGAAGTTAGGTGACCATCTTCATCTAATCCATGACAATTTTTAAAAGAGGTATCTTTCATTCCCAATTCTTGAGCTTTGGCATTCATCTTCTCTACAAAGGCTTCTTGAGAGCCACATAAGTATTCTGCCATAGCAACTGTACAATCATTAGCAGAAACAACGCAAATAGCCTTAAGCATTTCAGCAACAGTAAGTTCTTCTCTAACGTCTAACCAAATTTGTGAACCACCCATTGCGGCCGCTGTTTCTGTACAAGGTATTTTGTCAGTATAAGATAAAGTACCAGAATCTATAGCTTCCATTATTAATAATATGCTCATTACTTTTGTAACACTAGCCGGTCTTAACTGTTCATGTGAATTATGCTCATATAAAATTTGACCAGAGTGTTGTTCTATTAAAATACCACTGCATGACTGCAACTCCAAATTGTTAGAAGCTAAACTAGTTGAAACATTAGTATTAGTTTTTATAGCTTCAGAGCTATTATTCCAAACAAAAGTAGAATCGTTATATGCTAAAACAATATTGAAAAAAAATAAAGAAAAAATGGAAACTAAAGATAGCAATTTTTTAAAAAACATAAAAGATACCTCCTAAAACATAATATTCAAAAGTTATTTTTTTATTCTATAAAATTTTAAGAATTATTAGCATTACATATGCAAAATATGGTATTTACGTTGATACTTAATACATTATCTAGTAGTGCATTTACAATTTAATTAATTTTATATTAGTTTACAATTTAATTAATTTTACTACTTGAATTTATTTAATATGTATTATATAATTTTAATGTAATTTTAAAATATATAATTTATTGTAATATTATACGAGGAGGGTAAAAATGAATAATCTTAAGGGAACAAAAACAGAAAAAAATTTAATGGAAGCGTTTGCTGGTGAGTCACAAGCTAGAAACAAATATACTTATTATGCAAGTAAAGCTAGAAAAGATGGTTATGAACAAATAGCTGCCATATTTGAAGAAACAGCAAATAACGAAAAAGAACATGCCAAACTTTGGTTTAAAGAACTACATGGAGGAGAAGTTCCAACAACATTAGATAATTTAAAAGATGCAGCTAGTGGAGAAAATTATGAATGGACTAATATGTATGATAGAATGGCAAAAGAAGCACGAGAAGAAGGATTTACAAGAATTGCTTTTTTATTTGAAGAAGTTGGAAAAATTGAAAAAGAACACGAAGCCAGATACAAAAAAATAATAGAGAATATAAATAATGAATTGGTTTTTTCTAGTGAAGGAGATACTATTTGGGTTTGCCGTAATTGTGGACATATTGTTGTTGGAAAAAAAGCCCCAGAAGTTTGCCCAGTATGTGCTCATGCAAAATCATTTTTTGAAAGAAAGGCTGAAAACTACTAATGAAAATTAGTAGTTTTCTTGAAAAATGTAATAAAAATTTGTGAATTTTATGAAATCCTAAAAATTTTCACTGTTACTTTATCATCTTTAGTTTCACAAGTTAATTTTATATCAAAATCATTATTATTTTTAAACTTTAAATCCAAACTTCCATAAGAAACAGTAGCATCTTTGCCATCTTCTACATATGCAACAGGCATATCATGTTCGTGGCGCTCTGTTACTTCTAATCCGTTAACTCCAAGTGCAGCATTATATATAGTTGTACTTATCTGACAATTACCGCCACCAACAACCTTAATTATTTCATTATCTTTTCCATAAGCATCGGCTTCTTTGTATCCATCCTTACTACTAGGTTCTCCTATAACTTTATAAAATGAGAATTCTGATTTTGATTTAACAATTGTTCCATCAATTCTAGAAGAAGTTATCTTCAAATTTGTCATCCTATTTGGGTCACTGGACTTTATAGGAGTAGAAAAAGAATATAATTCTTCATTTAAAGATTGCTTTGGAGATTCATAAGTGGTTTTATTAGTAGTATAATTATTATTAGTATTATTATTTTCGCAACCAACAAGGAAAGTTACTGATAATAATAATAAAAATATAATGGCATATATTTTTTTATTCATAATTAGAAATCCTTTCAATAAATTTGTATTATTATACCCGAAATATAGAAATTTACTCATATACATATATTGACAAATTAAAATTTTATAGTATAATAATAATATAATTATGTGAAGGAGAAAAATATGTTAGGTAAAATATGGAAAAAAGTTTTATTTTTTATATTAATAATAGCATGTATATTCAATATAACAACAAAGTTAGTTCATAAATCCTCATTAGAAAAAGAATTGTTATCTTCAGCACAATATATGCAACAATTAAATGAAAAATCAGATAAAAAAGACAAATAATAATATATATTAGTTTACAATAGATATGTCACACATTAAATAAAAAAAGAAATACCAATGTG
>OBAI01000246.1_pt1 | contig 67763 bp, 55 predicted proteins | sample 1517461 | NCBI WGS metagenome assembly OBAI01 (sample SAMN04571696, study PRJEB22368) | human gut metagenome | biome: human gut; material: stool | host: Homo sapiens | place: Luxembourg | collected 2012-06-29
GGTGTGTTGCCAAGTCAAACGCTATGGAAAGGCCCTTTTGTCCGGCAGCCAAATTGCGGCGGTAGAAAGCGTTTGATTCCTCCGCAGTGGAGAAACCCGCGTATTGGCGGACTGTCCAAGGACGGATGACATACATCGTCGCATAGGGACCTCTAAGATTTGGCGCTATGCCGGCTGTGAAGCCTATGTGTTCGAGATTTTCCGTGTCTGCGGCCGTGTAAAGGGGCTTTACGGGAATCTGTTCCATTGTTTCGACAATGAGGTCGTCAAACTTCTTGCCGGTTTTTTGCTCTATGTCTTTTTGCCAGTCCTTCAGCGACATTTTCGCCTTGGGATTTTCAAATGCAATCTTTGTGAAATCAGGATTTTTGCTCATTTTTCTATTCCTTTCATTATCCTGTTTTTTTAGAGAACGCCCAAAGCGGAAAGCATTGTTTTGAGAGTTTCGTAATTGTTGCTCTTTATGCTTATGCTGCCGTCGTATCCGGCTTCCTTGTACGCAGCCTCAAAGTCGGCGGCAGGGAGGCCTGCCATATAGACAACCGCGTCTGGGGACACCGCCTTAATGGCTTTGGTGACCGCCGGAACGAGTTCCGGATAGGTGTCGTCTGTGGAGCATATAACCGCGTATTTTGCGCCGCTTTCCTTGTAGGCTTTGGCGGCTTCTTCGGGAGTCGCAAAACCATTGGGATATATGACGTCGAATCCGCCGACTTCAAAGAATCCGCGTATGAAATCCGCGCGAATCTTGTGCTGGATAAGCGGCCCCATAGTTGCCAAGAATATCTTGGGGCCGAATCCGTTTGCTTTCTTATATTCGGCGCTCGCAATGCGAAGAGCTTCGTAATGCTCTACCGCCCTATGGATGTCGAGGGGTTTTACGGTTGTCTGGGAATTGCATTTGCATATCGCCTTTTGAAGCGCGGAGATGCTTGCGCCTGCCTCGGCGGCGGATATGAGCTTTCCCATAGCGTCTGCGCCTTTTGCGTCGGCTATGTCAACGCTTTCGCATTTGCGGTCGGCGGCTACCTTCTCGGAGCGTATCTTCTTATTTGAAGCGCAAACGCACGCAGGCTTTTCAAGCGGCTTTTCCGAAAGGTTGGCGTAGTTGTTTGTTCCAACAACCGAACTGCGGCGGCTGTCGTAAAGCTTTTTTCTGCCAGCCGCGGTTTTTGCTATGGCGTCCTGGACGGAACCCGATTCCAACGCTTTGATGATTCCGCCTTCGGATTCTATCTTTACAAAGAATTCCCAAGACTTTGCAGCGACTTCGCGGGTGAGATTTTCCACATAGTAGGAACCGCCCGCTGGGTCGATTACATCGGTTAGGTTGCACTCCTGCTGGATTATTATCTGCTGGTTGCGGGCTATCCTTTCCGAGAATTCGTCCGGGCGGCGGATGATTTCATCGAACGCCCCAACTGTTATGGAATCTATGCCGCCGATTGCCCCGGAGAATGTCTCTGTGGCGGTGCGCAGCATATTTACGTACGGGTCGAATATCGTCTTGTTATAGAAGGAAGTGCGGGCGTTTACGCGTATTTTTTGGGCTTCTTTGTCGCCTCCGAATTCGTCTACGATTTTCGCCCAGAGTACGCGCGCGGCGCGCAATTTTGCAATTTCCATAAAGAAATTGGAGCCTAAACTGAAGCGGAAACGCACTTGCTTTGCGGCGTCGTTAATGTCCATTCCCTTTTCTGTCATGGCGCGCAGATACGCAACCGCCGTCGCCATTGCCGCGCCCAATTCCTCTACGGCGCTTGCTCCCGCTCCGGAGTAGCACATGGTGTCGACGCCGATTGATCCGAATTCCGGCATGTTCGCAGCATTGTAAGACGCCATTGCGTACATCTCGTTTAGCGCGCAATCCATGCTGCGGTTCAGCTTGCCGGTCTTGGCGAGTTCGCCTATCGGGTCGAAATAAATTCCGCCGGAAAGCTTTTTGCCTTTTTGCGAGGCGAACAAGGCCGCCATAATGTCCGCTGCTGCCGAACCCGTGTGGATGTTGATTTCCACGCATTCGGTTTCGACTCCCTTGAGGGCGGTTTCAAAATCCTTTGCGGTGCTTATGCTTTGGCGCCCCCTATGGCCTACTTTATAGTCGCCGGAGTTATCGGCGTCGGCCGCGTTGGCGGAGGGATCGTCTAGAACGATTTCAACGGAATTTTGCCCCTTGTTCAGGTATTCCAGAATTTTCTTGTTAAAGTCTTCGGGAAGGGCTGCGCAGATTTCTTGGGAAATTTTCCAAGGTTGGCCCTTGTTGCCCTCTATTTTTGTGCCGCGGACATAATCGTCGTAGCCGGGCAGTGATACGTCGAAAGTCATATCCTCTTTGTTGTAGATAGGCTTTAGCGTAATGCCTTCAGGCGTGTTTGTGTACATCTTCTTGTCGAAGGGCGCGCCTTTGAGAAGCTTTACGGCTTCAGCGTACCATTCTTCGTACGTAGAAGGTTTGAATTCTGCGAACAGTTTTTTTTCGTTTTTCATCAACTATTTGTAGGTTAAATTTTTTCAGGATTTGCCGGCTGAATCGATGGCAGAGTTTGTCTGCGAAGTGTCAGGGCTGCTTGGGCAGCCGGAGTTGATTTTTTCGCGCGCGCCAAATCCATTCTTCCTAGCAACAAGAAGAACGCAATAAACGCTGAAACTCTTTCGACAGTCTTTTGATAATAACCGCCAGCCTAAAATTCAAATCTTTTAAGAAAGGCAGTCAAGCCTTTATATAGATATAAAAACTTCATCTAAGGCACTAGAAAATTTAACTTCTTTAGTGTTTTATTTGTTTGAGTGTTTGTTGGGGGCAATAGTTTTTACGCGGGGAAAGATTTGACAATTTTGGGGTAGTTTTATTTTATATCCAAATTCCAAACGAACGCATCAAAGGGGGCAACGTGAATATATCCATTTTTAAAGCAGGCGCAATATCCGGATTTTTTCTGGCCAGCTTAATTTTATCTGCGGAAACAGAATTTTACAAATATACCAATTACAACCCGTCTGATAAAAAAAACTCGATTTCATATGAAGGATTCGCAAATCCGTCGGGCAAGGCCCGTCCGCAAACGTGGTGGCACTGGATAAACGGCAACATTACCCGCGAGGGAATTGAACGGGATCTAGAGGCGATGTCTCAAAACGGATACGGAGCGGCTATAATATTTAACATATCCGATCCGCACGAGGGCGATTTGGCTTTCAATTCCCCCGAATGGTTCGATACTTTCAAGTTTACTGTCGATACCGCAAAAAAGCACGGCATTGAAATAGGCATACACAATTGCGACGGATGGTCCGAGGCTGGAGGTCCATGGGTGGCGCCTGAAGACTCGATGAAAAAAGTCGTTTGGACTATCGCAGACGTAGATACAGCCGACGGCAAAGCTTTAAAATTGGGGAAACCCCGCGCAAATCTTGGCTTTTATAGGGACATAGCCGTGGTTGCTTGGAAAACAAAAAAACCCTCGGCTTCTTCTTTGAAGAACGCCAAGATTCTTCCCGCCAACGCCAATACGTCGTTTTGGGCTCCAAACGGGTTGCAGTCAATAAGCGACGGCGATTTCAGCACCCTATTTGCGCTTGGCTCAAAAGACCAAGGCAAATCTTCGTACGGAGCGGTTTTCGAATTTCCAGGCCGCGCGGAATTCGATTCAGCATTTATAACCGTGCGCTGCGATTGGTCGGCAAATTCTCCAGTATTTATAGAGGTTTCAGACGACAACGCTTCGTACAAGCCCGTGGCGCGCCTCGACATTCCGAGTTCGTCGGGGAGCGTAAAATTTGCCCCTGCGTCAGGCAAGTATTGGCGGCTTATGCGATATACCAATGCAGAGCGCAAACAGGATGTCCCTATGCAGCGCGAGGCCGTAATTTTCGATTTTGAGCTTGTATCCAAGGGCGGCTATCCAGCTTATGCAAGCTATATCGACGGCATGCGCACAAAGGCAGGCCTTGACAATTTCCTTCGTGGAGGCTTTAAGCGCGGGCAATCCGACGTGCCCAAGGATTCCATCTTGGATTCAAAAGATGTTGTCATATTCAGAGGAGGGGTTTCGGAAGACGGTTCGTTTAAAGGAAAGCTGCCGCCGGGAAAATGGCGCGTTATGCGTTTGGGGTACACATCCACAAACGTGCACATTCATCCAGCCACAAAGGGCGGTTTTGGCTTGGAGGTCGACAAGTTTAGCGCCGGGGCTCTGGAGCGCCATTTCAATTCTTATCCCGCAAAAATGATTTCCGCTGCTGAATCCAACGCGGGAAAAGTATTCAAATATATAGAAACCGATTCCTGGGAATGCGGCACGCAGACATGGACGGAGTCTTTCGACGAGCATTTTAAAAAAATGCACGGTTATGATATGCTGAAGTATGTTCCCGTTTTTGCGGGCGAATGTATCGATAGCCCGGAAGATTCCGACGCGTTTTTGTCGGATTTGCGCGTCGTATATTCAAAGCTTATCAACGACAATTTCTACGGCAAGTTTGGCGAGCTCGTTCGATCAAAAGGGCTGCTGTACGAGACAGAGCCGTGCGGCTCTTTCTTTATGTCGGATGTCTATTCCACCTACCGCGTCGCCGACATCCCCCAAAACGAAATATGGCAGGACGAACGCAAAATAGGCTATTACGCAAAGCCCTATAGCGGATGCGTCTCGAGCGGAGTTGCGAGCGTCGCAAACTTTTACGGCAAGGAAATGACAACATGCGAGTCTCTCACCGCCAAAAAGGGCAATTGGGCCGATTCCCCGCTTTCCTTAAAAGGAGCGACAGACACCATTCTTCTCAACGGCTACAATACTATGGTATTCCATTCCTACGTAAACCAGCCCGACGAGCGGGTTCCGGGATGGGCTATGACTCCGTGGGGAACCACGCTCAATAGAAAGGTGACATGGTGGAAACTGGGCAAGCCGTTTTTCGACTATATCGCGCGCGTCCAGTATATGATGCAAAAGGGCAGAAGCGCGGCGAATATCCTAATTGTCGACGGCGACGAAATCCCCCAAACAGGCGGATTTGTCGATATCCCTGATAATATCGAGATCGACAGAATGAACGGGGAAGGCGTGCGTGATTTTCTCAAGGTCGAAGGCGGGAAGTTTACGAGCCCTGGGCGCATGGCTTACGAATTTCTCGCATTGTCAGAAGGCAAATATTTTTCATTGGAAACCTTAAGAAAACTTAAGGAATACGTTTTGGCTGGGGGAAAAATCTGCGGTTCAAAACTAAAGAAATATTCCACATTGAGAGGCGGGGAATCGGCAAAGAAGGAATGGGACAGCCTAAACTCCGAATTGTTTGGAGACGGGAAAAAAAGCGTCAGAAAGATAGGTTCCGGCTTGGTTTTTTCGGGGTATTCGGCTAGAGAGACCGCTTCCGAGCTTGGATTGACCCCGTCTTTCTTCGACAATGCAACCGGCGATAGCGAGGGAATATTGTGGCGCAAGAGAATTTCCCCGGACGGGCAAATTTACTATTGGCTTGTAAATTCAAGCTCCAGTCCGCGAAGCGCCGTGGGCAGCTTTAATGTTGTCGGGATGTCGGCGCAATTGTGGGATCCTGAGACTGGAAAGCGCCGCGGGTTGGATGTTGCGGCGGAGGAAGGGGGGCGCACATTGATCCCAATAGAGTTTAATCCATATTCGGGAGTATTTGTGGTCTTTAAAAGAGGAGTAGAACGGCGGGTGGAAAAATATTCGCTCGACGGTTCTGAGGTTTTCCCAAACGCCAAAGGAGCGTCCCAGGATTCTTCAAAAGTGTCTAAAAATTTCACTATCGCCTTTACAGCCACGCCCGCGCAGGATCGCAAGCTTTCGGAAGCGAGCCAAAACGGGATAATGGACACTTCTGGACAGCCTTTTGCGTTTTTCCCCGAAGGCATGCACCACAAACTAGGGGAGTCGCATTGCGGCGCGGGGGTTTCAGTCGGAAAGAATTCTATAGGAGTTTACGAGCACAGCGCAAACTTTTTGTCGTGCGTTCTCTTTGCCGATGTCCCGGTGCCGCCCGAAAGCCGCATAGCCGTCGTCTATAGGGATAATGTTCCTTCCATTTGGCTAAACGGCAAGCTTGTGGCGCAGGCAAAGTCTCCGTCAAAACGCTCCGCGCACATTCCGCAGCGGCATAGGAGCAGCTTCGACGGAACCCTAAAAGACGTTATTCTTTCCCCAACGGCGCTGTCGGCGGAAGAAATAGCGGCGGATTCAAGGCGAAAGCGTGGAGACGGTGAGGATGCGGTAAATCCGAGGCTCCGAGTCAAGGGCGGAAAACTTTTTGCGGAATTTTTTGGCAAGGGGAAAATCGACGCTGTCATGTCGGACGGGACTCCGCTTTCCTTGGAGGTTTCGTCTGTTTACGGTCCGCTTGAAATAAAGCCTCCATTTGATGTCGAATTCAATCCGGCCATGGGAGCTCCCAAAAGCGTTAAGTTTGGGAAGCTTGAATCGTGGACCGACAACAAAGATGCCGGCGTGAAAAATTATTCCGGAACGGCGATATATAGGAAAACTTTCAACTTGCCTTCAATTTATGCGGCGCCAGACGTAAGGGCGTATATAGAAGTGGACTGCGTTGCGGAAATCGCAAAGTTTTCGGTAAACGGAAAGCCTGCCGGCACAATGTGGAAACCTCCGTACCGTCTGGATATAACAAGGCTTCTTAAGCCCGGAGAGAACTCTCTTGAAATCAGCGTTGCCAATACCTGGGTAAACAGATGTTTGTACGATGCATCCCTGCCTCCGGAAAAACGCCTGACCTGGTCAAATACTATGAACATTCATTATCCTCCGATCGGTTTAAAAAATCCGTCTCCGATGGCTTGGAGCCAGGGAGCGCTGCAATCTGGTCTCATAGGGAAGATGAAAGTCAGATTTTCCAAGATAGTGTCTGCGCAATAATCCTTGAAATAGGAGGATATTTTATTTAAGAAATTTCGAAATATGAAAGAGTCTTTACATTTTTGCAGAAGGGATTTTCTAAAGGATGTCGCGCTTGGGACTGCGGCTCTCTTTCTGTGGGGGGTGCTCTTCCAGGCAGTCTCCATTTACTGAATCTGAACGCGAATGCGTGGTTGCGCTTGCGGAGCAAATTGTGCCGCGGGACGAATTTCCGGGGGCCACGGATGTCGGAGTGATAAATTATATAGAAAATTGGATATCGATTTATTATCCCGAGCGCGCCGAATTTTATAAACGCGGAATCGCCGCATTGCAATCGCACTGTTCCGCAAAATATTCAAAGCCTTTCCAGCAGCTTGATTTCGACACCCAGGAATCAATCCTAAAAGACATGGAGCGCGGCAGGCTTGACAAATCGCACTGGAGCGGAATCTCGCAAACCGAATTCTTCGGAGAGATTTTGGACAGGTCGATGCAGGGATTTTACGGCAATCCTCGCCACGGCGGGAACAAGGACTTTGCGTCGTATGCGATGATGAAATTAGACTCTCCGCTAGTAATAGGCAGAAACCAATATTCGATAAAATGAACAAGCACGTTGACGCAATAGTAATAGGAGCCGGAGCTGGCGGCGGGGTCATAGCAAAGGAGCTTGCGTGCTCCGGAATGAAAACCGTGCTTTTCGAGCGCGGCGGCTGGGCGACTTACGACTACCACCCAAACGACGAACTTATGAACCAGCGTCTGCATATAATAGGCGCAGTTCACGGCCCCGACAGGCGCAAAAGCCCTTATGTTGAAGTGGCAAAGGACGGCTCGATTGTAAAGTCGCGCCCCGACAGGCCCGACTACACAATTATAGCCGCATGTGTAGGTTCCGGCACGGTTTCCTACGGGGCGATGGCTTGGCGTTTTATGCCCCAAGATTTTAGGCTTAAGTCAATATACGGATGCCCCGAAGGCTCAACTCTCGCGGACTAGCCTATTTCATACGACGACCTTGAACCTTTTTACGAGAAGGCGGAGTGGGAGATAGGCGTGTCTGGCGACAATAGCAAAAATCCATTCGCCCCGCCGAGAAAAAAGAATTTCCCTATGCCCGCATTTGAGTTCAACAAAGAGGCGAAAGTTGTCGCGGCGGCTGCGGAGCGCATGGGCCTCCATCCATTCCCAATTCCAATGCTGCGCAATTCAGTGCCTTATAATGGGCGCGCCGCATGTATTCGCAACCGCACTTGCTGCGGCTATGCGTGCCCGGTGGATGCAAAGAATGGAACGCAAAACACGGTTATTCCAAAAGCGATAGAGAGCGGAAATTGCGAATTGCGCACGCATTGTGTAGTCGCGGAGATTTTGATGGACGGCAAGCGGGCAAAGGGCATCAGATATTTCGATGAAAACAACGAGGAAAAAATTCAGACTGCCGACGTGGTTGTCGTGGCGGCTTCCGCCTGCGAATCCGCGCGTTTGCTTTTAAATTCGCGCACTTCGCTGTTCCCGAACGGAATAGGGAACAATTTCGACAACGTTGGCCGCAATCTGCAAAGCCACGCCTATACAGGCGCGTGGGGGCTTTTCGACTACGATATTTTGGAGCTTAACGGACCTGGCGCCACTTTGGGAATTTCGGATTTCAACCACAACGAGAAAGAAGGAATAATTGGCGGGGTGTTGTGCACGGAGTTCTATGTCTTGCCCTACGGATTTTCCCGGGCTCGTCCTCCATCATATCCGAAGTGGGGACGGGAGCATAAGAAGTTTCAACGCCAGAACTATCGCCGTATGGTGCGCCTGCACGGTCCGGTTCAGGACGTTCCGACACCTGGCATGAGGGTGCAGGTTGAGGATTCTGTCCGCGATTTCTGGGGGATACCGGTGACAAAATTTTCCGGTTCGCGGCATCCGCTCGATAGAAAACATTGCCAGTTCTTGTCTGAAAAAGCCGCTTCCGTGTTGCGCGAGGCCGGCGCAAAGCAGGTTTGGATGAATGTAGGCGGGCTCGGGAGGGCTGGCGGACAGCACCAATGCGGAACTTGCAGAATGGGCGACGATCCAAAGACTTCGGTGGTGGATCCAAACTGCAAGGTTTGGGGCGTGGACAACTTGTATGTAGGCGACGGAGGAGTTCTGGTAAGCGCCGGAGGGTTTAATCCGGTTCTCACCATAATGGCTTTGGCTTATAGAACGGGCGCTCATATCGCAGGAGAATTCGCAAAGAAAGGGTCTGCGGCATGAAAAAAACTGTATTAATATATTTAGCAGCAGTAGTGTTGGCTACGCTTTTATCGGGGGCTTCCTACGCTTTGTGGAATTCGGCGGATCCAAGCTACACTTGCGCGCAATGCCACGAGGTCAAAGATTCGCACGCCCGCTGGAGCCAATCGGCACACAAGGATGTCGCGTGCGTGGAATGCCATGCTGCGGCTCTTGAAAACGGCGTCGAAGGTCTGGCGGAGAAGCTTGGGATGGTGTTTGCGCATTTTTCAAAAGACGTAAAGAATTCCGATATTAAAATGACGGAGAAGCAAGTGTTGGAGATTTCCGAACGCTGCGCCTCATGCCATAAGTCCGAATCCGAAAAATGGGCTTTGGGCGGGCATTCTACGCGCTATAAAAATATCTTTGAGGATTCTTCATACAACTCCAAAGAAAAGCCATATGCAGACTGTTTCAGATGCCACGGAATGTTTTACGACGGCGATATAAACACCCTGATGGATTTCAATGGAGATTGTTCACATTGGAAAATAAAGGATCCGTCCCAAGCCGAAATTCCGGCAATTCCTTGCCTTGCCTGCCATAAAATCCATTCCCCTAGAAATGCTCCCGGCAATTTAGGGCTTATGGATTCTTTGCGCAATCCGCCAAAAACTTCTTTCTATTCGCGCGCCGAGCGAAAACATTTTAGAACGGACAATCTTACTCCGATAGAAATGTATCTTGGCTCAAAGAAGCTCGAAACTTCAAAAGATCCCAACAACACTCTTTGCATCCAATGTCATTCTCCCAATTGGGAGCGCCAAGCGCGTTCTTGCGACGACCGCACTCCCACTGGAGACCACAAGGGGTTCAGCTGCGTAGTATGCCATGATCCGCATTCAAATTCGGCGGCGGATTCCTGTTCTCGCTGCCATGATACATCTAAGCCTGAGTTCAGGGCCGGAAAAACTTGCCAAAAGTAGTTGGAATGCGCTTTAGCATATGCCTGTCGGGCGCGGAATTTCCAGTCGCCACATGCGCGGAAGCTCTCGCGGCACGCACCATGCGGGAGAATCGGCGCAAAATGCAGGCATATTCTCAAGCGCGCGTTTTTTTTGCGTTTTGGCATTGTTTACTTTGTAGGAGTTCGCACGTTTCCAAGCATGGGAATTATTGGGTAAAATCCTTTGGATAAAAAAGAAGTTTCCCCGCAGCATATTAAAATAGAGCGGGACACTTTGGACGCCATTTAGACGCCGCATCTTTCCACAATGTTTTTATAAATGCTATTTATTGGTAAAACTTTATCTGGGCGAGCTTTATGGTATACGCGTCTGTTTGATTCGGATATAGAGCCGGGAGCGGATAGAATCCATGGGTTTTTGTTTTCCTGCCGTTTTAAATTTTTTACTGTGTCGCCGCGTGCGGAATATTGGAAAACTGCCGGTTAAAGTTAGGATTCTTCGTTATGCGCGCTAAGATTTTCAATATGCAAAAAAATTTTCCCGAGAAAACGTTTTGAAATAGCAGTCTGCTGCAGAGGCCAGATGGTTCAGGACGCGTCCGGAAAGAACTAGCTGCGGCGAGGCAGTTGTTGGAAGATTGCAGGCTAGTAATAAATAGACGCGTATATAAAATTATTTGTGAAAAGATGCCGGATTATTGCGGTGCTTTATGCGGTGTTCCGGCATGTTTTTTAGATTGTAGGCGAGAACGCAAAAATGCCTGATGAAAAACCGGAAAGATGCGCAATAACGAATTGCGGTTAAAAACGGGAAAACGACAGAAATCGGCGCGCAAATCGCAAATAGGCGTATAGAATGTTTTTCTCAGGCTTAAAACGGGCGCAGGTTATACGGCGCCCGGTGTTGATTTTTGGAAAAATAGCCTATTGGAAATCAACTATATCGGCGTCTTTCCAGAGCGACTCTATTCCGTACATGCCGCGTTCTTCAGGCAGGAATATATGCGCCATGAAGTCAAACCCGTCGACGACAACCCATCCGCTGTCGGAATTATAGTCTCTGCCTATTGCTTTCACTCCGAGTTCTTTCAGGGTTTTTTCAAGCTCTCCTGCAAGCGCGCGCAGGTGCGGAGTACTGGTGGCTGTGGCAATTATAAAATAATTTGTAATTGGGGATTTTCCGCGCACGTCCAGAACTTTTATGTCTTCTGCTTTTTTGTCGTCCATTGCGTCGCGGCACTTCTTTATTATTTCCAATGTCGGGTCAACGGGAATTTTTGGTTGTTTTGTCGCCTTTTTTTCAGACGGCTTCTTTGTTCCGGATTTTTTGCCGGCGGTCTTTTTTACCGCTGTTTTTTTTGCGGAGACTTTCTTCGCGGCTGTTTTTTTTGCGGCAGGCTTTTTTGCCGATGTTTTGGATGTCTTCTTGGCTGTCGAGGTTTTCTCTGCTTGCATATTATTTTTCATATAATCTGTGTTCTAGAATATATTTTTTTACAGACGGGTCGAGCATTAAATCGCAGTCAAGCCCGTTTTTGAGGCGGTTTCTGATTTCCGTGGAGCTGTATGGTAGGGGGGCAAAGTCTATAAACTCCAGTTTGACACCTTGGGGGATAAGAGTTTCATCGGTGTCGTATCCGTTCCTAACGGCGCATATAAAGGAGATTATCTTTCCGAGTTTTTCTATTTGCTTCCATTGAGAGAGCTTGCCTATATGGTCCGCCCCGATTATCCAGCATAGTTCGGCGCCAGGGTATTTGTTTGAAAGGTGCAGGGCAGTGTCAATCGAGTAGCTGGTTTGATGGCGTCGAATTTCAAATTCGTCAATTTCATACGGGTATTTGAAGTTTCGCAAGGCAAGTTTTAACATTGCCAGCCTGTCTGCGTCCTGCGCTCTTACCGGGGCGTCGCGCAAAGGAGCTTGTTTTGCGGGTATAAATATTATTTTAGAGAGGCCCGATTGTTCGTATGCTGATTCGGCAATGGCCAAATGCGCCTTATGAATCGGATCAAAACTTCCCCCCAGTATTCCTATGCGTGTGTTTTTTGTTTCCACTCTGCTATTCTTTTCGGAATGGAATGTGCAGCAATAATAAAATTTTTTCAACTTTTTTATGGCTAATATTGTATAGCGTAAGATGCTTTAAATCATAATGTTGCGGTTTTGGGGTTTTGCGCGCCGTATTGTTTTGTAAAAAATTTAATATTTATTTGAACAAAATTTGCCGCGTTTGCGTCATAATAAACAAATAGTTTTGTAGTTTGTATAGTTTCTGCGCCGAATCCTTGCTGTGGATTCGGCGTATTTTTGTCGGATTTAAGCGCTCGCCAACGAACTAGCGGAAAGCTGGTTTGCTGGGATTAGATATGTTTTATATGGGTGAGCGGCGAAATGGATGGGTATATAATTTGCATCAATAAACTGTGCCGGGGAACCTTATTTTTTATTTGGCGGAACGGGTTTTTAATTGAAGCGCGTATTTATAATTTTTGATTTGAGCTTTTTTTTAAAATTATGCATATTAAATTCGATATAACATTTTAATTTTTGATTATGAAATATGCAATTGGCGTAGATATTGGCGGTACAAACACGAAACTCGGAGTCGTTGACGAAAAGGGTTCTGTTCTTAAGCGCCACGAGTTTAAGACAACGGATTACGACAACTTTGCTTCGTATATGGAGGGGTTGATTCAAGCTGTAAGCTTTTTGACGTCGTCAACCGACGGCGAATGCATGGGAGTTGGAATAGGCGCTCCGAACGGCAATTACTATAAGGGGACAATAGATTATGCTCCGAATCTGCCCTTTGGAAGAAGCGCGCCGATTGTGGAAACCCTGCGTATGGCAGTAGGATACGAACATATTTATCTAAGCAACGATGCAAACGCCGCTGCTCTTGGAGAGAAAATCTACGGCGGCGGTAGAAATCTCGACCACTTTATCGTAATAACTTTGGGGACCGGTTTGGGGTCGGGGATAATTATAGACGGCAAGCTCGTTTTGGGCGCGGACGGATTTGCCGGAGAATTGGGGCATGTATGCGCGGTTCCAAACGGAAGGCTATGCGGCTGTGGAAACCGCGGATGTTTGGAAACATATGCTTCGGCGACCGGCATAAAGCGCACTTTTTTGGAAATGGTGGCAAAGTATAACGGCAAATCCTCCATAGCCAATTGTACTTGGGACAAACTCGACGCCCGCGTAATTGAGGACGCTGCAAGGGCAGGAGACAAAGCCGCTGCCGAAACTTATCAAATCACGGGAAATATTTTGGGAAGATGCCTTTCGGATTTTGTTTTGTTTTCAAGACCGTCGGCAATATTTTTGTTCGGCGGGCCGGTAAAAAGCGGAGACTTGCTTTTAAAGCCGACTGTCGATTCAATGGAGCGGCATTTGATGTCGGTTTTCCGGAACAAAGTAAAAGTCTTGCCTTCTGAACTTCCCGCAAGCGATGCCGCAATTTTGGGGGCGTCGGCGTTGGTGTGGAACCAGCTTTAATACCTGTTTTTAAGAAAAAAGCGCGAGACTTAAAATCGCGCTTTTTTTGTGTTATTATCGCTTGTTCAGTTCCATGCGGGCGGAGATTTTACGATGGGGCGGATGTTCTTCTTGTGCAGCGAAGATTTTATCCGGCAGATCCTCCCCAATTATCCGCTTCCCCTAAATTTCTGAGGAAAGCTTGCAAATACGGAATGTTAATTTTGCAGATTGTAAAATATTTCGGCAGGGATGTTAAAGCGAGGCTTTTGTAAAGAGCCTTTCGGCTACCATAGAAGAACGCCTGGTTATTTCAGTCTTTGCGAGGCCAATTTCTCCCATTCTTGCTTGTATGTTTTCATTGGCTATCTTGGAGAGGTCGTCGAGATTGTAGAGAAAAATTCCTTCCAGATCTCCGCAATATGGGTCTATGTTTTTCGGCACAGACAAATCTATGAGAAACATCGGATTGCTTGCGCGCGCGCATATGGCATCGCGCGCCGATTCGAGCGTTATTAAGTAGCTAGGAGAGCGGCTCGCGCATATTACTATGTCGAAAATTGATATTTCAGAAAGCGCGTCCTGCAAATATGCGGCGGTTGCCCCGACCTTTTTAGCCAGTTCGTTTGAGTTTGCCCATGTGCGGCTTGCCACGGTTATATTGTGCGCGCCTCTTACAAACAGGGCGTCTGCAACAAGTTTTCCGGCTTCACCGGATCCTATCAGCAATATTTTTGCTTTGGATATATCTTCAAAAATTCTCGCAGCCAGTTCGGCGGAAACGCTGCCAAGGCTTATTTTGCCATGGCCGATATCCGTATTTGTCCTAATCCATTTTGCGCATTGAGCGGCTTTTTGGAATGCTGCGTTTAGTATTGCCCCGCAATGTCCCGCCGCGCATGCGCGCGCATAGGCGGCTTTTACTTGCCCTAGAATTTCGGTTTCTCCAACCATTTGGGATTTTAGTCCGGAGGCTACTTCAAATATGTGCTGCAAAGCGCCCTTGTTCGAAAATTCATATGAATTTTCCCTAAAATCCCCGGCGGGTTTGCCAATGCGAGCCAGCTCGTATAGAATCTTTTCTGAGGATTCCGCGGAATCTGCCGCAAAGTAAAATTCAAATCTATTGCACGTGCTTAAAATGAGTATTTCAGAAATATCGGAGTTCTTCAGCAAATTATCCTCGATAGCAGTGCATTCGTCCGGGGCAAGTGAGCATTTCCCGACTAATTGCGCATTTGCGCAGTCGTGCGAAATTCCCGCCGCATATAGGTTGTGGCTTTGCCTGCGCATAATTCCAGCTTCAACCAAGCTTGAGCTTGCGCATTGCGGCGCAAAATTCGTTTAGCTTTTTGCCTTCGGCCGGATAGCCTTGAAGAATCTTTTCAGCCATTGACACGCGCCGCATAAATTCCTTCGAGCATTCATCCGGAACGTCGAGAGCGCGCATTTGCGAGGCTATTTCAGATGGGTTGGATTCCGGCAAATTCCTCGCAAGTCTCGCGGACTCCTTTTTAGGGAGTTTTTCCATCAATATAATGAGAGGATACGTTTGCTTGCCGGAAATAAGGTCGGTACCGAGCGTTTTCCCTGCGTCCGATTCCGACATAAACCAGTCGCAAATATCGTCGTATATTTGATAGGCTATGCCCAATTGCTTGCCCGCTTCCTCTGCGGCTTCTATCCATCCTTCTTTCGAGGTTGTCGCCATCGCGCCCAATGCGCAGGCAAGCTCAAACAAAACCGCAGTCTTTCCGTAGGCTATTTCGTAGTACCGCCGGCGGGTGACATTCTTTTTTCTGTCCGCCAATGTTTGGCGGATTTCGCCCTCGCAAATTGTGCGGACGCAGTTGGCGATTTTCTTTGACAGCGCGGCGTCGTTCTCCTCGAAAGTAATGGACATTGTATGGGCAAAAATTGCGTCACCTAGAAGTATTGCTGTGCGCGCTCCGTATTTTTTGTTTGGAGTGGCGGCTCCCCTTCTAACGGACGCGTTGTCTATTACGTCGTCGTGTATCAAGGTGGAAAGGTGGGTTAGTTCAACTATCGCCGCGCGCCTTATAAGCGACATTTTGTCGGCATTCCCTCCGGCAGCCGCGGCGAATACGAGCGTTGGCCTTATTAGTTTCCCTTTGGGCGAAATTGACTCCTTTGCTGCCGCGCGCACTTCTTTTTCAAAGGTCATGGCCTGCTGCAACAGGTATTTCTCAAGCGAAGCAAAAAGCGGACGCATGGACTCCATTACCTCCAAAAAAGGATTTATGCTGTTATTGGATTTTTTCAACGGGGTTAAAGTTTCGCAAAATTGAATTTTTACGCAAATAAAAAATTTTTTTTCGCAGCGGCATTGCTGCCTGTTTAATGCATATATATTGTGCTTTCTATCATGAAAAATACTTTTTTATAATTCATTTGTTAAATAATGTATTGACTTATATTGTAATAACATTAAAAACAATTTGCTAATATGAAGATATGCTTTGTTGGAAGCGCTGACGGAATAATTTCCGTGCCGTTTGTCTTATCGGCATTGATTATGTTTATGTCGGTTTTTATATTATTGTTCGTTTTGCGCGATATAATAGATTCTCTTTTAGACTCCACCGTATTAGAAATTAGATATGCCTCAGTATCCGGTTGCGACAAATATTCCCATTTGTACTTTAAGAAATGGCGCAGGAAATATTATTGCAAAGCTGCCGTTGCCGTATTTCTTTCCGCCGCGGCAATAGTCGCAACGTGTTCCTATATGCTTGCAAAGATCTGACAAAAGAAACGTTGGGCAACGGCGGGCGCGGCTTATTCGACGTTTTGAATTTGCTCCCTGACTCGTTCAAGCTCGTTTTTCATGTTAATTGCAAGCTTCGTCAAATCCAAATTGTTTGCCTTGCTTGCAATTGTGTTAATTTCGCGTCCCATTTCCTGGCAGATAAAGTCCATTTTGCGCCCTACGGCGTCGGATTCCTCCATTGTGGCCGCGAACTGGGCTATGTGGCTTTTCAGCCTGGTGATTTCTTCGCAAATATCGCATTTGTCTGCGAACAGGCAAATTTCCCGCAAAACGCGCTCGTCGTTCAAGTCGAATTCCAAACCAGAGTTCGAAAGGCGCTGCATAAGAAGGCCTTTGTATTTTTCGACTGTGCCTTTGGAGGCGTTCTCCACTTCCGCGAGCATTCCAGACAGCGCATTGAGGCGCGCGTCCAAATCGTTTTTGAGAGCAATGCCTTCGGTTTGCCTCATGCTCTCTGATTTCTCAAGGGCCGATTCAACGCAGCTTTCTACCGCCGCGGAAAAATTTTCCCAGTCGGATGGAAACTCCGAATTTTGCTGGGTGAGACAATCGTTGAGTTTTAAAAGCAAACCGGCATCTGGAGCAAATTCAACTCCGGTAGCTTCGCAAGTTTTGCGGAGTTCATCCAGGGCTTCCGATACGGCTTTTGCATCGATGGAGAAAGAGCCGGGCTTCTTTTTGAAATCCGCTCTGCACGCGACGTTTACCTTGCCGCGGGAAAAACTTTTCCTAATTTGCTGGGCAATTGCGCGCTCCATTGCTTGCCATTCGCGCGGCAGGCTTACGCAGATTTCAAGCCCTTTCTTGTTTACCGATGAAACATCGAGCGTTATGGAAAGATCTCCGCAGTCTGATACCGCGCGCCCAAAACCCGTCATGCTTTTCATATAGCCTTGCCGCCGTTTGCTTTTAGAGTTTTCTCACTGCGCCGTCTGCGGCCGAGGATACCGAGCGAGCGTAGAACTGCAGCGATTTCGGCACGATTCTGTCGCGAACCGGCTTGTATGCGTCCTTGCCTTTTGCGAGCATTTTTTTGCGGCGTTCTGACAGTTCGGCATCGGAAATCATTAGGGATATTGAACGCTCGGGAATATTTATGTCTATCATATCGCCGTCTTCGATTAGCGCTATGTCGCCGCCGTCTGCAGCCTCGGGTGAGGCGTGTCCTATAGACAGGCCGCTAGTGCCGCCGGAGAATCTTCCGTCAGTTAGCAGCGCGCAGACTTTGCCAAGCCCCATGCTCTTTAAATGGCTTGTCGGATAGAGCATTTCCTGCATTCCGGGACCTCCGCGGGGCCCTTCGTAAAGGATTACGACAACGTCTCCGGGGGCTATTTTCCCGCCGCGTATTGCTAGGCTTGCATCCTGTTCAGAGTGGAACACTTTTGCTGTGCCGCGGAACTTTAAAATGGATTCGTCGACTCCGGCGGTCTTTACTATGCAGCCGTCGACGGCTATATTGCCCCGCAAGACGGCGAGTCCGCCGTCCTTGCTAAAGGCGTTTTCAACATTGCGGATGGCGCCGGATTTGCGGTCGGTGTCGTTTGAGTCGTAGTAGTTTTCCTGCGACCACGCTTCAATGCTGTATTTGTTTGCGGGGGCGGCGCGGTAGAATTTCTTTGTCTCCTCGGAACATGCGGGCGAGGTTATGTCGAACTTTGAAATGGCTTCGCCGATTGTGGGGCCGTAAACCGTGTCCATCTGGGTGTTGAGAAGCCCTGCGCGCGCTAGCTCGCCGAGGATTGCCATTATTCCGCCGGCGCGGTGGACATCCTGAATATGGACTTTTTGAGTGCTTGGCGCCACTTTGCATATGCAGGGAGTCACCCTGGAAAGCGCGTCTATATCTGCCATTGAAAAATCTACTTCGCCTTCGCGGGCTATCGCCAAAAGGTGCAAAACAGTGTTTGTGCTGCCGCCCATTGCAATATCCAGCCTCATGGCGTTGAGGAAAGAGTCGCGGCGGGCTATCGAGCGTGGCAGTACGGATTCGTCTCCGTTTTCATAATAGGCTTTTGCCATGTCTACAATTCTTTTTGCGGCGTCTGCAAACAGCCTTTTGCGCGCCGCGTGCGTCGCCACAACTGTTCCGTTTCCGGGTAGAGCCAGGCCTATGGCCTCGGCAAGGCAGTTCATTGAATTTGCAGTGAACATTCCTGAGCAAGATCCGCAAGTGGGGCATGCGTTGCGCTCCATAATTTCGGAATCGGCGTCAGAGACGTTCGGGTTTGCGCCGGCTATCATTGCGTCGATTAAGTCCAGCTTTCTCTCTCCGTCCGATAGTTTGCCGACGCCCGCTTCCATAGGGCCGCCCGAAACAAATATCGCGGGAATGTTAAGTCGCATTGCCGCCATCATCATGCCGGGAGTGATTTTATCGCAGTTTGAAATGCATATCATTGCGTCGACGCAGTGGGCGGCGCACATGTATTCCACGCTGTCGGCTATTAGTTCGCGGGAGGGCAGGGAGTATAGCATTCCCTCGTGCCCCATTGCGATTCCGTCGTCTATGGCTATGGTGTTAAATTCGTGCGCGATTCCTCCTGCTTTTTCAACCTGCTCGCGGACATATTTTCCGACTTTATCCAGATGGACATGCCCTGGGACAAATTGCGTGAAGGAGTTTACCACGGCAATAACGGGCTTGCCGAAATCCTCTTCTTTTACTCCGGTGGCGCGCCATAGCGCGCGCGCGCCGGCCATGTTTCTGCCGGTAAAACTTTTCTTTGATCTATATTCAGGCATATTGACAATTGTTTACGCGATAAAATCACGGCGCAGGGAAAAAGTCAAGCGTCCAGAGTTTTCGCCCGCCCCCAACAAAAGATTTGAAACGCTTTTGAATTTGTGCAATCTTTGGGGCGAATTTTTAAACAATGGAGAAATGAAAGAGTATTTGGATTTGCTAAGGCTAGTTCTCGACCGCGGCGAGGAGCGTTCCGACCGCACGGGCGTGGGGACAATCGGTGTGTTCGGGGCGCAGGCCCGGTTCGATTTGCGCGGCGGCTTTCCGCTTCTTACCACAAAAAAGCTCCATACCCGCTCAATCATATACGAACTTTTATGGTTCATAAAGGGCGACACCAATATAAAATTTTTAAACGACAACAAAGTCACAATCTGGGACGAATGGGCTGATGCCAACGGAGATTTGGGCAGGGTTTACGGCGCCCAGTGGACTGACTGGCGGACTCCAGACGGGCGTTCAGTTAACCAGCTTAAAAATTTGGTCGAAGGAATTAAAAAAGATCCTTTCGGGAGGCGGCATATCGTTTGCGCGTGGAATCCCGGAGAGCTCGACAAGATGGCGCTGCCGCCATGCCACGCTTTATTCCAGTTCTACGTCACCCCAAACCGCGAGCTCAGCTGCCAGCTATATCAGCGCAGCGCCGACTTGTTTTTGGGCGTTCCGTTTAACATTGCGTCCTATTCGATGCTGACTATGATGGTAGCGCAGGTTTGCGGTTTGAAGCCGCGCGAGTTTGTCCACACTTTCGGCGACCTCCACATATATAAGAACCATCTTGAGCAGGTGCGCACCCAGCTCGGTCGGGAACCGCGCAAGCTGCCTGTTTTACGGCTCAATCCAGAGCGGAAAAATTTGGAGGATTTCGTTTTCGATGATTTTGTCTTCGAAGGGTACGATCCCCATCCGACAATAAAAGCCCCGATTGCCGTATGAGCGAATTTAAAGCCATAGTTGCGGTTGCTCAAAACGGCGTCATAGGCTGCGGCATGAAAATACCGTGGCACATAAGCGAAGATTTTAAGCATTTCAAACGCACCACCCTTGGAGGCGTAGTCGCCATGGGGCGCCGGACTTGGGAGAGCCTTGGGGGGCGCCCGCTGCCGGGGCGTGAAAATGTGGTTCTCACGTCGCGCGGGGGCGTTTTCAGCGGCGCGGAAACAGCTAAAAGCCTGGAAGAGCTTGCCGCGCGCTACCGTTGCGATCCGCGCACCGTTTGGATTTGCGGGGGGGCGGAAATATACCGGCAGGCTCTGCCAATGTGTTCGGAGGTCGTGTTGAGCCGCGTGAAAATGTCGCCGGATGGGGACATCTTTTTCCCCGATATATCCGCCGATTTCGAGCCATCCGAAAAGATTTTAGAATCGGAGCAATTTGACGTTATAATATACAAGAGGAAACAAAAATGACCGACTTTTTTCTCGAAAACGCCGGATCTTTTTCGTACAACTTCAAAATCAACACAATACAACAAATAGGACAGACACAATGAATTTTCTAATACTGATAATTGTGCCTTTAATAGTGGGCATGTATGCGCAGTCCCGAATAAGCAGCGCGTATGGCAAATACTCCCAAGTTCGCTCCCGCTCAGGGCTGCGCGGTTGCGATGCGGCTGCTGCTGTTATGAGGGCCGCGGGAATATCGGACGTGAAAATAGTGGAAATAGGCGGGCATTTGACCGACCACTACGACCCCACCAAGAAAGTCTTGGCGCTAAGCGGAGAAGTTTATAACGGCACGTCTTTGGCGGCTCTCGGCGTCGCCGCCCACGAAGCTGGGCACGCCATACAGCATAAATGCCAATACGCGCCGCTGAATTTGCGCATGGCGCTTGTCCCGATTACAAACTTTGCATGCTCCCTCTTGCCGATAGTGATGCTTGGAGGTTTCTTTTTGTTCCACAGCCCGATGCTCATTTATGCGGGAGTTGCAATCTACCTTGTCTTGACGGTATTCCAGTTGGTCACCCTTCCGGTCGAGTTTAACGCCTCCACGCGCGCAAAAGCCGCTCTGCGCGAACTTGGAATAATCGAAGGCGGAGAGGCTCGCGGGGTTGAGGATGTCTTGGATGCCGCCGCGTTTACGTATGTTGCGGCTTTCATTTCGTCCTTGGGCTGGCTGCTGTATCTTTTTGCGGCGTCAAACAATCGAGACTAACCAGTCTTGGCATTTACGGAGGAATTTCGGATGAGATTTCTTGCCGCGTTTTTTTTATGCTGCTGCGCATGCGCTTTAACTTCGCATGCGCAAACTTCGCAAACGGCAAAACCGTGGACATTTTGGCACGTAATGGGAAGCTCGATGGAGCCTGCAGATATTACGGCTCAGCTTGAGTTTATGCATGGCGCCAATATCGGCGGAATAAGCATTGTCCCGATTTACGGCGAAGTCGGAGATGAAAACAACTATGTTGATTTTCTATCCCCTAAGTGGATGGAAAATCTGCGCTACATATCATCCGAATGCAAGAGGCTGGGTATGGGAATTGATATGACGCTTGGCACCGGATGGCCGTTTGGCGGTAAAAACGTGTCCGTCGAAGATTCCGCGAAGAAATTGTCGGATTCGGGCGGATGCGTTCCGACAAATCAAAAAGTAAAGCGCGCGGCTCCCGGCGGCGAGGGCTTGGTATTAAACCCGTTTAGCGTTCGGGCGATGAAAAATTACGCCAGTGATTTCTACAAAGCTTTTGAACCATCCGAAAACAAGGGAATTATCAGGGCGTTTTACAACGATTCGTACGAGGTATTCGGGGCGAATTACACTGACGATTTCGACGGGCAATTTAAAGCCCGGCGCGGATACGATTTCGCCCCGTTTAAATCGGGCCTTGCTTCCGGAAATTTAGACGAGAGGGTTTGGCAGGACTATCACCGCACATTGTCTGAATTGCTGCTCGACTTCATTCGGGAGTACGCAGCTACAGCAAAAAAACTCGGCGGCCTGAGCCGATACCAGGCGCACGGCTCCCCTGGAAATCTCTGCGATTTATACGCTGCAAGCGACATTCCCGAAACGGAGTCTTTCGGTTCCAGCGCCTTCGACATTCCCCTTGTGCGGGTTGACGAAGACTACGAGCGTGAGCGTTTTGGTAGGCCAGATAAAATGATGATGAAATTCGCTTCTTCAGCAGCGAACGTGTCGGGAAAAAAGCTTGTGTCGTCCGAGACCGCAACTTGGCTTGCCAACCATTTTAAGGTATCGCTTTCGCAGATAAAGCCGCAGGTTGACGAGCTGTTTTTGGGAGGAATAAACCACATAATTTTTCACGGCTCTACTTATTCCCCTATTTCAAAGCCGTTTCCGGGGCGCCTGTTCTACGCGTCCACAAACTTTAACTACCATTCGCATTTTGCCGAATATCTGCCATACCTTTGCAAATATATAGAGCGCGTCCAGAGCCGCCTTCAAGAATCCGGGCCCGACAACAATATTCTTCTGTATTTCCCGGTCCACGCATTTTGGAAAAGTTCCGGCGGTGAGCATAAAGTGCTGATGTTTGACGTGCATAAGGCGTCGGATTGGTTAAAAAGGTGCGAAAATTTCGACAATCTCGCCAGAATTCTCGACGCGCGCGGATACTCTTTCGATTTTATTTCCGACGCCCAAATAGCTGGTTTGGAATTTTCCGGCGGTTCTTTGAAAACCTCCGGAGGGGCGCTTTACGATGCAATTGTAGTTCCAGATTCCGGGCAGATTCCCGTTCACACTTACGAAAATCTCTTGTCTCTCGCGCGCGCCGGCGCAAAAATAGTATTTGAAAACCGCCCTCCGAAGGATGTCGACGGGTATTTTAACGTTCCGGAGCGCAGGGCTAGGGCTGAGAAAATAGCCGCCGAAATCGCGGCGGAGAAAAACGTCCGTTCGGGGGATGTGCCCGCGATTTTAAATGAATTGGGAATTTGCCGCGAAACCCTTTCGGATAAAGGCTTGCAGTTTATCCGCAAGAAGTCTCCGGACGGCGCGTTCTATTTCATATCAAATTTGGGAAGCAAGTTTTTTGAATCCGAAATAGCCCTGTCAAAAAAGTGCGACGTGTTTGAGGATCCGCTTACAGGCAAAAAATTTGCCGTTCCCGAAGCGTCCGCAAACGGCACAAAGTTCTTTCTCCGCTTGCCTCCGGGGAAATCGTGCATGGTCTATGCTGGAGATTCGGAGGGGCTGGAAAGATTGAAATTTCCAAAATGCGGAGAATGGAGAAGCCTTGACGGCAAATGGAAATTGAAATTTTTGCGCGGGGGACCTTGCCTGCCGCCTCCGGCAGAGTTGGACGAGCCGCGTTATTGGACGGAGCTTGGCGACGAAAAAATGCTCTATTTTAGCGGGGAAGCAGCCTACTCGACGGAATTTGAATGCCCGGACTCTTCCAAGGATCTCGAAATCGATTTGGGAGACTTGCGCGAAATGGCGACTGTTTTTGTAAACGGAAACAAAGTCGGGGCTTTGTGGTGCGTGCCGTACGTTTTGCGCATTCCGTCCAAAGTGCTCAAAACCGGCAAAAATCTTTTGGAAATACGGGTCACAAATTTGTCGTTCAACAGAATAATAAAGATGGACATCGACAAAGTAAAGTGGCGCACATTTAGGGAAATAAATTTTGTGGACATAAAATACAGGCCGTTCGACGCCTCAAAATCCGCGCCGGTGCCGTCTGGATTGTCTGGAGAAATCCGCATGCGCGAGCTTGCGGATTCTGCCGCCAAATGAGCCGGATGCGGACAAATTCGCGCCGTTTTAGCTCGGGGGTAAGGAACAGCGCATTTTCTTTGTAGCATTTTATCTTTACTTTTGAGTCAACCGAAGCAAAATCCATTACCTATGCAGAGAATTTTTATTACAGCAGTTTTCAGTTTGGCGTGCCTTTTGTGCGCATGCGCCGAGTCAAACGAAAAGTCGGCAAGCCGCAGTTATGTAAAAGCGGCGCAAAAGGTTTCGGCCGCCCAGGCGGCTTTTGATTCCGCAGATTATACGGCAGCCCTTGAACTTTGCAACCAGGCGCGCGCGGACGTTGAAAAAATAATTATAGACTATCCTGAAACGCCCGTTGCGCTCAAAGTTGTCACAGACGGCTCAACCCGCATTGGCCCTTGCACGTACGCCGAGTTGAATTCCGTCGTTATTCCCAAGCTGAAGCTATTTACCGACGAAAAAATATATCCGTTGGACGCTGTCTGGGCTATAGCGGTGTCCCAGGAGAAAAGAGACGACGCCATACGCCATCTCGCCGAAAAGATTCTTGCTTCCAAGAGCTACGACTCTAAAAAGCGCGACATGATTTTAGCCTGCGCCCGCGAAATTTCCGACGCAACAAGCAAAAGCGTTCTATTAAAGCGGTTAAATCCGCCGGATTCGAAGCCTTCCGCCAAAGGGGACGGCTCAGAGCCGGAAAAAGCCAAAGCGATTGCTCCAAAATTGAAAATAGCCAATGAAAAAATGTTTTTAACCCAGGCCCGCAGCGACGCTGCGCTGGTCTCTTACGATATGCAGGCAATTGAAAATTTGCGCCAAAAGGCGGAACAGGCTAAGGGCGCTTCCGATGCGCTTAAAGCGGAATTTTCAAAAATCTTGCAGTCGGCGCGCAGCGATATATTGAAAATCAGCGTAGCCGACCTTCGAGAAAAAGCCATGGCCACGCTCGCGCTTGCGTTCTCCAACCTTGGGGACGAGAGCAACGCCATCTCGATAGCTCAAACGCTGAAAACTCCCGAAATCTTTGCGAACGTTTTCAACTCTATTGCAAAGCAGGCAAGTTCCGGAAAGAACTACACTTTGGCAATAGCATTGTCCGCGCGCTTGCCTGAAGGGGATACAAAAAATTCTTTTCTAGTAGAGCTCTCCGGGGGTGTCGCCAGCCAAGGATTGGGCGTTGAGGCGGCGGGCATAGCTTCGACTATTAAAGACGTTTCGGCTCGCAACAGGGCGCTTGCGCATGTTGCGGCAATATCGTTGGCAAACGGAGACAAGAAAAATTTTGAGCTTGCCGTGTCGAAAATTGATTTAAATTCCCAGGACTATTCGTGGCTTGAGCCTTTCAAATTTGAAGAATTAAAGGTTGGAAAAGAATCTAAATCAAATCCCTCGCGCGATATTGCGCTTTTGGCTTCCGCTCTCATTGAAAACGGCGCCGATAAAAAACTGTGCGAAACTGTAAACAATAAAGCTTTGGAACTTTGCAAAGCTATCGGTAAAGAGGACTCAAATATGTTTTCATCGACTTCAGACATAGTAGCCCGCAACATGGCGTCGGTCGGGGGAGTCGATTCGGCATTGAAGTTTATTATTCTCAATATAGACAGATCCGATCCGTCCGTTTCATTCGGGACAATATGCGATATAGCCAAACAGTGCGCGGCAAAGGACAAAGCTCTTGCAGCGAGCGCATTTAGGGTGGCTGCGGATCTATGTCCATCGCTGCCGGGCAGCGCGAAATACAGGTATGTAATCGACTTGGCTTGGACCTTGCAGAATTCAGGCTTGGATCGCTCAGAGTCCGTAAAAATACTTAAGCCGTTCCTGCCGGAAATGCTTTAATTTATGCATGAAAACAGATTGGGCTTCCGGCAGAAATATTCATTGCCGCAGGCTCGGTTTGCACGGCTTGGCCTAGCGGAACGGTTAGGCTCTCGCGCGCGTTATGGCCTGCTGCTTTGGAACGGATTGCAGCGGCATTTAATCCCGCGGGATGCGGAAACTTCCGAAAAATGGAGTCGCGTCAGCGACTCTTTTGAAAAAAATGACTTTTTGCCGCGAAAATAGAGGTCTTAAAAAAAGCTTGCGGCGCGCTTGTATAGTGGCTACTTTCGACGGGATTTATATATAAGAAAACCCGTCTGGATTTAAAAACAACAATATGGCAAAGCGCACCGATATTAAGACGATACTGATAATTGGCTCGGGGCCAATAGTTATAGGACAGGCATGCGAGTTCGACTATTCCGGAACACAAGCCTGCAAAGCCCTGAAGGAAGAGGGATACAAGGTTGTGCTTGTTAACTCCAATCCGGCAACCATCATGACCGACCCAGACTTTGCCGATGTCACTTATATTGAGCCGCTAACTCCGGAAGTTCTCGAAAAAATAATAGCCAAAGAGCGTCCCGACGCTCTCCTTCCGACGCTGGGCGGGCAAACCGGCCTCAATCTATCCTTGGAATTGGCTCGGCGCGGTATACTCGAAAAATACGGGGTGGAGCTTATAGGCGCAAAACAGGAGGCAATCGAAAAAGGCGAAGACCGCCAGCTTTTCCGCGAAGCCATGCTGAAAATTGGCTTGGACATCCCCCAAAGCACGACTGTCCACGAGATGAAGGAGGCCGTTGATTGGATTGAGTCTTGGAATAAATTCCCCGTGATTATTCGCCCAAGCTTTACTTTGGGCGGAACAGGAGGGGGAATCGCATACAACCGGGAAGAATATGAAAAAATGGTCGCGTTTGGGCTGAGCGCATCTCCCGTGTCTGAAGTCCTCGTAGAGGAATGCCTGCTTGGATGGAAGGAATTTGAGATGGAGGTAATGCGCGACCACAAAGACCAATGCGTGGTGATTTGCTCCATCGAAAACTTCGACCCCATGGGCGTACACACCGGAGACTCCATAACTGTCGCTCCCGCATTGACTCTCACCGACAAGGAATACCAGCTTATGCGCGACGCAAGTTTTGCGGTCATACGCGAAATCGGCGTCGAGACTGGCGGCTCAAATATCCAGTTCGCCGTGAATCCAAAGGACGGCAGAATGATTGTAATAGAAATGAACCCGCGCGTTTCAAGAAGTTCCGCATTGGCTTCTAAGGCGACTGGCTTCCCCATTGCAAAGATTGCTGCAAAATTGGCTGTAGGATATTCTTTAGACGAGCTTCGCAACGACATAACGCGCGAGACGCCCGCCAGCTTTGAGCCGACGATAGACTACATCGTGACAAAAGTTCCGCGCTTTACTTTTGAAAAATTCGCCGGCAGCGACAATACTTTGACTTCTTCAATGAAGAGCGTCGGCGAGGCGATGGCCATAGGCAGGACATTTAAGGAATCTTTTCAAAAAGCTTTGCGGTCCCTTGAAATCGGCGCTCGCGGTTTGGGCGGCGGCGGAAAGTTCGGCGGTTGCGAAGTGACCGATTTGGATGAAATACGCAAAGGCCTTGTGCGCCCGACTGCCGAGCGCGTCTTTTATATAAGATACGCAATGAAGGCCGGAATGACTGACGACGAAATCCATGAGTTTACCGCAATAGACAAATGGTTTTTGCGCCAAATACGCGGCATAGTGGACTTGGAAGCCGAGATGGCGCAAAAAGGCCTCCTAAATATGGACGAGGATTTGCTGCGTCGGGCAAAAGAGTCGGGTTTTACGGATTTGCAAATTTCAGAAATATGCGGAACTAAAATTCGCAATATAAAACAGCTTCGGAGAGAGTTCGGAATAAATACGGTTTACAGGCTCGTTGATACGTGCGCTGCGGAGTTTGAGGCTTTTACACCGTATTATTACTCAACTTACGGCGCCGAGACTGAGACGCGCCCAAGCTCCAAGAAAAAAATAATGATTATAGGCGGCGGCCCAAACAGAATAGGGCAGGGCATAGAATTCGACTATTGCTGCGTTCACGCGTCGTTTGCATTGCGCGAGGCTGGATATGAAACTCTAATGATAAACTCAAATCCAGAAACGGTGTCGACCGACTACGACACTTCCGACAGGCTGTTTTTTGAGCCTTTAACCCTTGAGGATGTTCTGGAGGTTTACAACCAGGAAAAATGCGACGGAGCCATAGTTCAGTTCGGGGGGCAAACCCCACTCAACTTGGCGAGCGAGCTGAAGGCAAATGGCGTAAATATAATCGGCACTTCGCCGGAGTCAATTGACGCAGCTGAAGACCGTGAAATTTTTAAGAAAATTCTGGAAAAACTCGGCCTAAAACAGCCTATTAATGCGACCGCGACAACTCCCGAACAGGCTTACGAGCTCGCAGGTCAAATAGGTTTCCCAATACTCTTGCGCCCCAGCTTTGTGCTAGGAGGCAGGGGAATGTTTATCGTCTATGAAATGGATGACATGAAGCGCGTCATCAGAGAGGCCTTTGACGCCGCCCCTGGGAAACCGGTGCTTTTAGACAAGTTCTTGGAGGACGCCATAGAGCTGGACGTCGACGCTATTTCCGACGGGGAAACGACCGTAATAGGGGGAATGCTCGAACACATTGAATATGCCGGGGTCCATTCCGGAGACGCTGCTATGGTGATTCCCCCGCATACTTTAAACGATAAAATAAAGGAGGAAGTCAGGCAGGCTACTTACGCTTTGGCTAAAGAGCTAAAAGTAGTCGGCTTGATGAATGTGCAGTACGCCATCAAGAAGGGAGAACTTTATTTGATTGAGGTAAATCCCCGCGCGTCGAGAACAATACCGTTTATATCAAAAGTAATAGGAGTTCCGTTGGCAAAGCTCGCCGCCCGTGTTATGGCGGGTGAAAAACTAAAGGATTTGGGCTTTACAAAGGAAATCGTGCCGGATTACATAGCGGTAAAGGAGAGCGTTTTCCCGTTTGTAAGGTTCTTGGGCTCGCAAATTATGCTGACGCCGGAAATGCGCTCCACCGGAGAAGTCATGGGGTTGGCGGACGATTTGGGAATGGCGTTCGCAAAAAGCCAAATGGCTGCGCAGCCCGGATTGCCAGGTTCAGGAAATGTATTCATCTCTGTTAAAGACCACGATAAGGAGGCTGCAGCAGAGATTGCGCGCAGGTTCCACGAACTTGGATTTAAGCTCTTCTCCACTTCTGGCACGGCCCAGTTCCTGCGCGGCAAGGGAATTCCCGTGACAAAAACCTACAAGCTAAGCGAAGGCGCCCGCCCGAATGTCGTGGATATGATAAAGAATGGAGAGATGCAAATTATCATAAACACTCCGTCTGGAATGAATCCGCGGCTTGATGAGAATAGAATACGGCAGGAGGCTCTGCTTGGGCGCGTATGCATGATAACGACAATTATGGGTGCATATGCCGCAATCAAAGGCATAGAGGCCTTAAAATCAAGCCAATTGACGGTTAAGTCGCTGCAGGAATACAAACTTCAGATGGATGCAAAACGCGTGAAAACAGAGGCAAAAGGCTAAGCTTTTGCCGGTAGGCCGGCGTAGGATGTTTCAGTCTAGAGTATTTACAGGAAGCGTCAAAAATCCGATACCATAAGGGCAATGAGCAAACGAAAATTTCAACAGACTTTAGAATCAATTTTAAAGGACGACTCCAGATACGCCGTTGGAGCCTATGTATTTGTTCGGATGGCTTTGGATTTTACAATCAAACGCCTTTGCACTCAAGATCCCAAACGCAAAAATAGGCATGTCAGCGCAAAAGAGTTTTTGGAGGGGATAAGGATTTTTGCCTTGGAGACATTCGGCCCTATGGCAATGGTGCTTTTTGAGGAATGGGGCGTCAAGAGTTGCGAGGATATAGGGCAAATAGTTTTCAACCTAATCGAAGCGCAAGCTTTGCGCAAAACCGAAGACGATAAAATCGAGGACTTTTCTGGCGGGTATGATTTTAAAGAAGCGTTTGTAAAACCTTTTCTACCTAAGTGAGGAATATTATGCAGGGTTTGGAAATTAAAAATTTAGTTGTGAGCGTAGGCGGAAAAAATGTCGTAGATGGATTGTCTTTGGCTGTTCCCGCAGGGGAGGTTCACGCGGTAATGGGCCCAAACGGCACGGGCAAAAGCAGCCTGTCAAAAGCCATAGCAGGCCACCCAGATTATAAAATAGAATCGGGCGATGTCCTAATGAACGGAGAAAGCTTGGTCGGGCTGCCTCCGGACGAAATCGCTCGCAAGGGGTTTTTTCTTGCGTTCCAATATCCGGTTTCTATTCCGGGAGTAAGCATAGCAAACTTCATCCGGGCGTGTTTGAGCGCGCGTTTGCCGGAAGGGGAAACAATCAACGCCGTCGAGTATTACAAAGAGCTGTACTCGAAAATGGACGAACTGAAAATGAGCCGCTCATTTACTTCTCGCAGCGTAAACGACGGCTTCAGCGGCGGAGAAAAAAAACGCTGCGACATTCTGCAAATGCTAATGCTGAAACCTAAGTTCGCCATATTGGACGAAACAGACAGCGGCTTGGATATCGACGCCTTGCGAATTGTTTCCGAGGGCGTAAACGCCGCGCGTTCTCCTAGCATTGGAATGCTTCTTATAACGCATTACCACAGGCTGCTAGAATATATAAAGCCGGATAAAGTACACGTTATGAGCGGCGGGAAAATCGTGAAAAGCGGAGGCGCGGAACTCGCCGTCGAGCTGGAGCAAAAAGGCTACGACTGGATAAAGGAGGCTAAGTAAGTGTCCGGAGAAAATCCAGAAAAACCCGAAAATTTTCCGTCGGCTTTAAATCTCGACCGCAGCGCAGGCGATTTCAGTTTTGCGGAAGATTATGCGTACGATGCGGGCACCGGCCTAAATCCCGACGTCGTAAAATATATTTCTCGCGTCAAAGACGAAGATCCTTGGGTTTTGGAGTTCCGCCTAAAAGCTCTTGAACGCTTTGAAAAAATGTCCAACCCAACACATTGGGCGACTAAAAAGCTGGAAGATTTGGATTTTTCAAAAATACGCTATTATCTGGCAAAAGGAGAAAAGAAAAAGAAATCTTGGGACGAAGTTCCGGAGGACGTTAAAAAAACCTTTGAGAGGCTTGGAGTCCCCGAACAGGAGCGCGCTTTCTTGGCTGGCGTGGAGGCCCAGTTCGATTCGGAGTCCGCGTATTCCAATATGAAGGAATATCTGCAGAAAGACGGAGTGATTTTTGTAGATTCTACTGAAGGGCTGAAAAAATATCCGGAAATTTTCCGCAAATATTTCGGCAAAGTGATACCTATTTCTGACAATAAGTACAGCGCCCTAAACAGCGCAGTCTTTTCTGGCGGGAGTTTTATATACGTTCCCAAGGGCGTTAAAGTAGCCCAACCCCTTCAAGCTTACTTTAGAATAAACGCGGAAAGTTTTGGGCAATTTGAGCGCACTTTGATTATAGCCGACGAAGGGGCTGAACTTATGTATATGGAGGGCTGCACGGCTCCGCGATTTGAAACGGGAACTTTGCATTCCGCGGTGGTTGAACTCGTCGCTTTAAAAGGGGCTAAAATCCAGTATGTGACGGTTCAAAACTGGTCTAATAATGTATTCAATTTGGTCACAAAGCGCGGAGTCGCGGAAGAGGACGCGCAGATTAGATGGATTGACTGCAATATAGGAAGCGGCCTTACAATGAAATATCCCGCAGTCGTCCTAAAAGGCGAGAGGGCCCGCGGAGAAGTGGTTTCAATTGCCATAGCAAACAATTCCCAGCACCAGGACACCGGGGCAAAGATGATTCATGTAGCCGACGGCACCACGTCAAATATAACTTCAAAGTCTGTTAGCATCGGTGATGGTAGAGCTTCTTACCGCGGGCTTGTGCATATGACTTCAGGCGTAAAAAACTGCAAGAACAATACAGTATGCGACGCTTTGTTGATAAATTCAAATTCACGCACCGATACTTACCCGGCGGTGGTATGCGCCGGTAAAAACAACAGCGTCCAACACGAGGCAAGCGTTTCTAAACTCAGCGAGGAGCAGATATTTTATATGCGCCAGCGCGGGCTATCGGAAACTGCGGCGATGAGCCTGGCTGTAAACGGATTTGTAAACGATCTTGTAAAGGAATTCCCCATGGAGTACTCGGTCGAACTCAAGCGGCTTATAGAGCTTCAAATGGAAGGATCGGTGGGCTAATGGAAAATCTCTTATCAAACATTTCAGATTTCTCAAAAAAACGCTTTGCAGAGATTCCGTTCCCGCACCGCAAAGACGAATTCTGGCGCTTCGGGGATTTGAAATCCTGGGGTGTCGATGCTTTGTTCCCGTTCTTTCAGCATCATTGCCAGCGCAAATTAAAGGACGCGAAAATTGAAGGACTTGAAAAGTCCCTCCATGCAAAAGATTCGATAGTCTTATTTGACGGGCAAATGGTTTTTGCCGACTTGCCCAAAGGCGCCAAAGTTCTTTCAATGCCTGCGGCCGCCGAGGATTATCCGGAACGCGTAAAAAATTTTTATGATTTAGCGGATGGAAAATTCGATATTCTGCAAGCTTCCAGAGCCTCCGCGGGCGCATATATAAAAATAGAGGATTATGCAGACGTCGAACTCAATATTGGAGTAGTTTCCAAATTGGGCGTTTCGACCGCCGGAATCATATTGGACATAGGCAGAGGGGCTTCGTTAAAACTCAACCGCTGTTATTTGACGTTCGGTGGAAGTTTAGGCGCGGTCCATTCGGGTTTCTTTTGCGGGGAAGGTTCGCGTTTGGAGTCGGCATCGATAAAGTTCTCCGAAACGGATTCGCGCTCTTTTGAAAGAGAGGATTTTGACGTGTCTGACGGAGTGGAAATAATCGACGCATTGGCGCAGGCTGGCGCGTCTCCTTCAAGGCAGGAGCGCAACTTTGAAATTCGCGGTTCAAATTCTTGCGTTGACACAAGGGCCTTTGTTTTGTCGCGCGGGGGAATTACCCACGATATTCGCACCAGACAGATGCATCGCTCCGGAAATTCTAAAAGCGATCTCTCTGTCCGCGTAGCGTTATTCGATGCCTCAAAGCTCGCTTTTTCTGGTTTGATACGCGTAGAGGAATGCGCCCAGAAAACAGAGTCATACCAGAGTTGCCGTTCCCTGCTTATGTCCGAAAAGGCTCTCGCACAGGCTTCTCCTATCCTTGAAATTTGCGCAAACGACGTAGCGTGTTCCCACGGATGCACTGTTTCCGAACCGGATCCCGATGAGCTTTTTTATATGTTCCAGCGCGGATTAAATCCGGATTCGGCAATGCGCCTTATGGTTAGAAGCTTTGCGGAAAGTTCATTTGAAAAACTTTCCGATAAAGAAAATGTCGGGCGTATAATGTCTTTGATTTTCTAGTTTTAGCCTCTGTAATAAATCTTTTTAAGCCGGCTTTTGCAATTGCAAAGGCTAAGTACAATTGAATGCCATTTAAAAGGGCGTTTATTGCCCTGTTTGGCGTCTTGTTTGTCGCGCGGTATTTATCTGGCAAAATGCTTCTTTTTTATATTTTAATAATATCATATAAGGAGTTTAAGATTAGGCGCTTGTAAAGACTGCTTAAAATGTGCGTTCGGCAGCGGCTATTTTTGCTGCATTTATTTCCGCCGGGAAAAATATTTTGTTTGCCGGCCGATGTGTATAATGCGCTGCATGTAGAGTAAACAGATTTGTATTAACAGGTCTGCGAAAACTTGGGCGATGGAATAAAAATAGGGTAAACTTTTTAAGATTTAGGAGGAAGATATGTGGAGCTAAGTGGCATAGAAATAATGTGCGATAAGCAAATTACTTCGTAATATATGGGGCGGGCGAGAAATATGGGAAGAGAATAAGTATGGATATAAAGGGGAAAAAATGAAACGGAAATGAATAATAGAAAGGGCAAATAGGGAGCAGGGGTATAAAAAAAGGGGGGGGAGAAGGCTCGTTTTTTAAGAATAAAATTGGATGGGAAAAATTGGAAACAAAAGAAAAGAGATTTTCAGTATTTAAATCGGTTGGCGGAAAGGAAATGCTGGGGAACAACTTTACGGGCGCATTATTGATGTTAGGATAGTGGGCGGGAATGGATAAGAGAAGAATGAATATAGAGAAGAGGAAGGTTAGGGCTCGGAGAGGAGAAAATAATAAATGTAAGGCGGGTAAAAAAGTATTGATATTTCTTAAACATTCCGTAAATTTTGTTCTATAGTGTTTGTTTTCTCCGCTTTGCTTATTTCTCCCCCCAAAAAATCCTTTTTCTATTTCATTTCCATATTCTTTTTATTTTACCTTTTAATCCATCTTTTCCTTCCAGCAGCAAAAAATCCCAGAATACTTCCATATTTAACCCCTTAATTTTCGCATATCCTCTATCTCATTCCGAATTTTCTTATTTATAAACTCTATCCAATGGCCAAGTACGTTTACGAAAAAAAGACCGACACCGAACTTCAGTTTTGGCCTAATTTAAGCCGCGAAGTCTATTTTTCTAAACCTTTTGTAGACGTAGCCCAAATCAATAGAAACAAAAATCTAGTAAGTTGCCCTCCGGATTGCTCTATAGATTATTTGTGCCGGCACGGAATACTATATGCCGCCGTTGCGCTTCACAAAAAGGGATATTACCAGCTGCGCGGAGGGGCCGATTTCCACGTTGTTTTATATACGCTTGGAGGCTCGGCGATATTAACGTGCGACGGAAAAAAGAGAAAGCTGAGCAAAGGAGATGTGTTTGTTGCTCCTGCGGGAGTGTCTTATAGCCTATCGTGCGCAAAAGGAGACTGGAATCTTTTTTGGTTTCACCTCGAAAATTCTCCAAGATGGAGGTCTTTTACGGGCGAAAAAGCTTTCTGCAAGAAATCGGCGGTTTTAAAAAAGTTTTCCGCAGTGGTTGAATTTTTTCTTGACGATTTGTATTCGCCGGATACGGCAGCCGGCCTTTTGGATTTATACGGGGGTATAATGGCGGAATACTTGCGCAAAGACTTGTCTGGCGCGGCAGATTCGATAATATTTTCAGAGTTTGAAAAATGCATGGTAAAAGTAAAATCAGACTTGTCCGTTAAATGGAATTTATCCATGCTTGCTGCAGAAATTGGAATAACCGAATACGAGGTTAACTCGATTTGTATGCGCAAATATTCAAAATCTTTTTCTAAATATTTGCACCAATGCAGGATGATCTTAGGGCGAGAACTATGGCTTACGGGAGAATATTCCCTGTCGAGAATCTCCCAGAAAACAGGCTATTCGGACGCATACTCATTCTCGAAGGCATTTAAAGCTTATTTTGGATGTTCTCCGCGAAAACTTGCGTGATTTTTTTCTGCGTCTGGCGAGTCCTTTTGCGTTGGCTTATGGTAATGTTATTTTTTTTCAAAAGATGTTTTTTATATTGATTGAAGAAAGCTTCGGTATCCTGTAAAATCCAACGTGAAATAACGGGATAACATGAGAGTCGCAAATATTATGAAAAACATTATAAAAATATTTTTAGCATCGAATATATTGGCATTTGGCAGTGTTGACTTAACGGCCGCCGACGCCACTGTTTCTTCTTCGGGCAATTGGAGCGAATCGTCAACATGGGGCGGAAGCTATCCGGGAAGTGCCGTAGATACGCTGAACTTTACCCAAGGCGGTTTGGAATTGGTTGTTGATTCAAATGCAAGTGCGAAACAGATTCTTTTGCATGACGACGATGGTTATACGAACAATGCTTCTATCGTCATAAACCAAGGAGTATCGTTTAATATCGGGGAGATAAGCCCCGCCATAAAGGGCGCGGACAATCCCGCTCCAAGCGGCGACAATTGGAAAACCATCCTCACTTTCAGCGGGGTCGGGACCCTAAACATTTCTTTGCCGCAAAGCTCGTATATTTCATACGGCAAATATATTTTTAATGCAGACGTCGTTAATGACGGCCCTACGAATTTGTCTTTGCAGCTAAGCAACGCGACTATGGATGTCAACGGCACGTGGAACGGCAATCAAACCATAGACATGTTTGCCAATTCCGTTTTGAATGTAAACGGTTCTATGAACGTTTACAATGTAAAAGGCTGGGCGCAATGCAATATAAACGTCAACGCAGGCGGGACTTTAAACATACAAAAAAATCCAAACTATTCCTGGGCTACTGGAATGTACGGAAGAATAGGAACCGTGGACGGCAGCTTGATTGTTGACAGCGGAGCCGAGAATTCGGAAAGGTATTCGTTGCGGCTTGGATGCGACGACAATAATAGATGGGACGGCAAATGGACGATAGGTTCAACCGGAACCATAAAGGTTATGAGCTATTCAAAATACTATTTCCAGGTTCGAAACACGGCTTTGACGATAAATTCTGCTGCCAAATCGCTGTATTCAAACAACACGATTCTATTTGGAGGATACTCCGCCAACGCTTCCGGCGGATCTATTGGCGACACGTCGGTGGTTTTCAACACGTCCAATCCCTTTACTGTTTCATCGTTTATCCAAGCGGAGTCGTCTTTTGCCATAGGCCTTGTCAATGCGTCAGGAGAGAAGGCCGCCTCAAGCGTAAAGTTCACTTTGAATGCCGACAACTCTTTCGGGGAAATCGAATTCTTCCAAGCCAATGCTGATGTTGCTAATACTTTGCAGGCGGATTCCGTTCTTACCATAGCTGCCAACGGGCATTTGGTAAATATTGGAAAGCTCTCCCTTGAAGGCGCAGATTATTCGGAACTAGCCGAAGACCATGTCTATTTGAAGCTTCAGGCGCTCACCGATTGGACGGTTCAATTAGCGAACATAGAAACTGTAAATACGCAACTTATATTTGAGGACGATTCATACGAAGTATATAAAACAAGCAATATCCAGTTCTCGACAGCGGAAGATAGCGACACTTATTTGGACGCATACCTTGTAAAGAATAAGTTGGATGAGAATGGATATTTTATAAACACGTCTTCCGCAGTTCCGGAGGCTTCGACATATGCCGCTATTATGGGGGCTGTGGCTCTTGCGGCGTCTCTGCTTCGCAGGCGCCGTCGATAATAAGTGAGTTTTAGTTTTTTTATTCCTAGGATAAGACGTTTGTTATGGAAGCAAAAACACAAAGGCGCGATTTCTTAAAGAAAACAGTTGCGGCTGCTGCTTTCATGGCGTTGGGCGGCAGGCTTAAAGCGGCGGAAACGCAACGGAAGAAGCCGAAAGAGGTAGATATTCCCCTTTATCGGGGGTTTAATCTGCTCAATATGTTTGTCCACACTTGGGCGTCAGATTTTGAAGAGAAGGATTTTGAGACGATACGGGAGTTCGGTTTCAACTTTGCAAGGATTCCTCTTTCTTACTGGTGCTGGAGTTCCGAGGAGAACTGGTTTAAAATAGACGAAAAAGCTCTGGAGCGCATAGACAAATGCGTAGAGCTTGGCGGCAAATACGGCCTGCATGTCAACTTGAATTTCCACCGGGCTCCCGGGTACTGTATCAATCGTTGGGAGGGCAAGGAGCTGCCGAAAAATCTATTTTTGGATTTGGAGCCTTTAGAGGCATGCGCGTTTCATTGGAGGCATTTCGCACAACGCTATAAGGGCATCGACAACGCGCGCTTAAGCTTTAATCTAGTAAATGAACCCCCAAAGGTTCCTACTCAAAACTACATAAGGGTTGTAAGGGTATTAACCGAGGCAATCCGATCCGAGGATCCGTCGAGGCTCATATTTATCGACGGTGAAAATTTCGGCGAAAGAGCTCTGAGGGGAGTTGAGGATATAGACGGCATTGTGCAGAGCGCCCACGGATATTATCCGAATGAAATATCCCAATACCAGGCGTCGTGGCTTAAGAAATGGATAAACTTTGATAAGTATCCCGCGGATAAGCTGTCTTGGCCTTTCAAAAAAGGAGATAGGATAATCGATAAGCAGGTCTTGTCCGAAAGGTACGACAAGGGATGGGCGGAATATGCCAAAGACGGCGGAAAAATCCACGCCGGAGAATTCGGGGCATATTGCAAACTTCCGCACAAGATTGCGCTGGCGTATTTATCAGACCAGTTGTCAATTTATAAAGAGCGGGGTTGGGGCTGGGCGCTTTGGAATCTCAAGGGCACTTTCGGGGTCTTCGACAGCAAGCGAAAAGATGTCGTCTACGAAAACTACAAGGGCATGAAGCTGGATAGGGAAATGATGGAGCTTTTGCTTAGAAGCTGATGTTTCCCAATGGAGGCAAAAGCTTTTGTTGTGCGCGGGTTGCAAGTTTAGAGTCGGGAAGGGAATATGTGGACTTGCTTGTTCTGCCTCCCAAGATTTACCAGCATTTTATTGGAATATGTTCCAAGAAAGGTAGCATTCCCTTAGGAACCAGAAAAGCGCCAAAGCTATGGCTACATAGAGAAGCCGCCGGACGGATTTCCATACCTCTCCGGGGATGTCGTAGCGGCTGAATTCTTTTCTTGAAGCTTTCTTAAATTCGTGCAGCGGGTCTTTCGAGCGCACGGATTTTGCGACAACGATACTACTTTTGCGGCGTCTTAAAAACATGGTCAACTCTTTAGCGCAATATCGTCGATGCGTTTTAGTTCTGCATCCGAAAGTGGCGGCTTCTTTACGGCTTCGGCGCAGTTTGAGATTTGATTTGGATTGCTTGCGCCAATCAGCACCGAGCATACATTTTTGCGCGTAAGCAGCCATTGAATTGCCATTTGCGGAAGTGTCTGGCCGCGTTCGCGCGCCAATTCGTTAAGCGCGCGCACTTTTTTTATCTTGGCCTCTACGCGCTCGGGATCCAGCCATGGGTAATCTGGATTCGCCGCGCGCGAACCCGATGGTATTTCGTTTATATAGCGCTCCGAGAGCAATCCTTGCTCCAGAGGGCTAAAGCATACGATTCCTAGGTCGGACATATCCTGGACGGAATCGTTTTCTATGCGGCGGTCGAATATGTTGTAGCGCAATTGGTTTACAACCATCGGAACGCGGAAATCGTCGGCTATGGCCTTTGCGCGAGCTGCGGCAGCGGCGGGATAGTTTGATATTCCCAAGTATAGCGCTTTCCCCTGCTGGACGGCAAGCGCGAGCGCGCCTATTGTTTCTTCCAGAGGAGTGTCGGGATCGTATCTGTGCGAATAGAAAATATCGAAGTATTCCAGGCCGGTTTTCTTTAGGCTTCTGTCTAGGCTGGCTATTACGGATTTTTTCGAGCCCCAAGTCCCGTAAGGGCCTTCCCAGGCAATATATCCGGCTTTTGATGTGACAAGCAGCTCGTCGCGGTAATTTGCCAAATGTTTTCGGATTATTTCGCCAACGACATTTTCCGCCGTGGAGTTGCTGTAATTGTTTGCGAGGTCAAAAAGGGTTATTCCGCAGTCGAAAGCTGTAAAAAGCATATTTCGACAATTTTGCATGTCTGAATCCGCCGAAAAATTATGCCACATTCCAAGTTGGATTTCAGGAAGTTTTAGGCCGCTGGAACCCGCGTTGCGGTAGGGCATATTTTCGTATCTATCTTTATTGGGTTGATACATAAGGTTTGCGTTTTTATTTAAAATCTCAAAACTGCGGGGCGCAATCAAGCCTTTAATAAAAAAAGCCTAATTCGTAAAAAGTGTTTGAAAAAAGGGCGGGAAAGGGCAGAGTATTGAGAAATTATGAGTAAAGAAATAGAAGAAGGTCTAAATTTGAGCCTCGATTTTACAAAGCTCAAGAAAGTCGCGGCTTGTTCAGAGGACGTAATTCCCGCGATAGCCCAATGTGCAGATACTGGCGACGTATTAATAGTCGGGTACGTAAACAAGCTGGCTTTGGAAACGGCCGTAAAAGAAGGAATGGCAACTTTCTGGAGCACTTCGCGCAACGAGCTTTGGATTAAAGGCAAGACTAGCGGCGATTATCTCGAGATTGTCGATATTCTAGTCAATTGCGAACAAAATTCAATAGTATACAAAGTCCGCCTCAAGGGCAAAGGTTCATGCCACACCAAGGACAAGAGCGGAAATCCGCGCTATGGATGCTATTATCGCCGCATAAAATACTCTGACGGGAAAATAACCGGATTGGAGTTCTTGGATGGGCAAGAATAAAATCGTCTCCTAGAAAAGCGTTTTTTTATTTCCTGTAAGTTTCGGGCGTTTCTTGGTCAAATATCTTTCAAATATTGAAAATTTGACTGGATTTTTTTGCGATGTGCGAATAAATTTTACGCACCTTTTTAAGATTCCGCCTGTAAAACCGGAATTGGTACAACTATAATAACGAGAGAAGTTCTATGAAGTTCAAAATCAATAAGGAACATTTTGCAACGGGTTTGCGCCAAGTAACAAATGTCGTCAGTTCAAAGCCGTCGATGCCGGTGTTAAATAATGTGCTGATAAAGGCGGAAGGCGATACGGTCGTGCTTACGACCACAAATCTCGACTTGGGAATTAGGTGTTCAATAAAGGCTGAAGTAGAAAAACCCGGGGAAATTACCCTGCCTGTAAAAAAACTTGCGGCTATTGTAAATTCCATGCCACAACAAGAGATAACTCTTGAAAGCGGAGACGGCCAAGTTGCCAGAATCCGTTCCGGCCGTTCAGATTTCCAGCGTTTTAACGGCTTAAAGGCGGAGGATTTCCCGCCGCTTCCAAGTTTTGTGGACCAGCATAATTACGAACTTGGGCCGCAAGAGCTGCTAAATATGCTGCGCTCTGTCTCGTACGCCCAGAGTTCGGACGAAAACCGCTATATTCTTAACAGCGTGTTCTTTAATTTTTCGGAAGGCAAACTTACCTTGGTAGCTACGGACGGCAGAAGGCTCGCACTGATTTCGCGGGATATGAAAATAGACCGCGAGGACGAAGGCAGCATAATCCTTCCCGCTAAAACCGTGTCTGAACTTGAGAAACTGCTCACGCAGGGCAAGAATGTAAAAATAAGTTTTAACGACCGCCAAGTGGCTTTCGATATTGAGGTTGGAGAAGAATCGTCAGGCAACGGCTTAACCGGTTCCATTTATCTTGTTTCCAAAATCGTGGAGGGCAGCTATCCCAACTATAAGCAGGTGATACCCAAGGAAACGGAGCACAGAATAAAGGTTGAGCGCGAATTAATGCTTGAAACTGTGCGCCGTGTGGCTCTTATGACCACAGACAAGCAAAATTCCGTGCGCTTGAAGATTTTCGACAACTGCCTAGAAATATCCGGACAAAGCTCCGATTTTGGCGAGGCCAAGGAGCCTATTGAAGTTGAGTACGACGGACCGGAAGTTCAAATAGGGTTCAATCCGGAATTTCTGCTCAGTCCGCTTAGCAACCTTACTAAAGACGAGATATTTTTTGAATTTAAAGACGAAATGAGTCCTGGCGTTTTCAAGACGCTCGACAATTTCCTCTGCGTGGTTATGCCGCTGCGCATATAAAGGGAAAATGGAGTTTTCTTTCGCTGGAATTTATTATCCCATCATCGCGCTTTTATGCGCGATGATTTTTATGGGATGGCTTGCCGCCGCATTTCCGGAACATCCTATTTTATTTGTCGCCAAAAGGTGGCTTAGGCTGTGTTTTTTCACAGCGGCCATTGGGGTGTTTTTGGAGGCTCTTTTACCCGGGCATCCGCTTTGGTCCAGGCTTGCTATTGCGGCGCTCGCCTATGTCTTTGTGGAGTCTTTGCTGTACTGGCTTCAAATATGGATTATGAGTTGTAGCCAGTATGATATTTTTGCGCCTTACAAGGAGGTTGAAACTGCATGGAGCGCGCAAAAAAAGCATATATTAATAAAAAATGCCATTCTTGGTCGGGGGTTTGTGAAATCGGGATCTTTTAAGAGCGAACCCATAGAGGGAATTGAAATTATGTCCACGTATTTCGATTCTCCCGACAGGCTCGTGCGGTTGGGGGTGGCATTTATTCCATACGCGGGTATATCTCTTATGGCATCCAATGTTATCTCGATAACTAAGGATGGCAAAAGCATTTTGACCGAGGCCAGCAACTCCCCGTCGGGGCTTCCTTATCCCGAGAACTGTTTGGTGCGCCGCCATCCGCTTGTTGGAAGCCCTCTAAAATTAATTGACATGCATCTCAAGCGCGTAAAAGATATGCAATTGCAGCCCATATCCTATTCCACATCCGAAATGTTAAAACTGCAGTTGGCGGAATTTAAAAAGTCGGCAGTGGAGGGCGGTTTCGTGTATCCGGACCCAATAGGCGACGACGGCGAAACTTTGACTCCGGAAGGCAAATATCGCGTTTGGGTTGACACGATTTTCGTGAATTATCTTCCGTTTTTAATAAAATAAATTCTTTGCATTATGGAAAATTTTGAATTTTACGTTCCGACAAAAGTAGTTTTTGGCAGGGGCACGCAATCGCGTGTAGGCGAACTTGTAAAGGAGTTTGGCGGCGCTAGAGTTTTAATACACTTCGGAGGCGGAAGCGCTATAAGATCGGGCCTTTTAAAAGAAGTTGAGGAGTCTCTCGACAAGTCGGGAATAAAGTATGTGGAGTTGGGGGGAGTTGTTCCGAACCCTCTGCTTTCAAAAGTGCGCGAGGGCATATCGCTGTGCCGCAAGGAGAAATTGGATTTTATTTTGGCTGTCGGCGGCGGAAGCGTTATAGACTCGTCAAAGGCAATTGCCTATGGGCTTGCCAATGACTGCGATGTTTGGGATTTGTATTGCGGCAAATGCAAGGCGCGCGGGGCTGCGCCAGTCGGCGCGGTTTTGACAATCGCCGCCGCTGGAAGCGAGACTAGCGAATCGTCTGTTATTACAAATGACGATGGAATGTTGAAGCGCGGATACAGCAGCGATTTTGGACATTGTAAATTTGCGGTTATGAATCCGGAACTTACTTGCACTCTGCCTAAATTCCAGACTTTTAGCGGATGTGTGGATATAGTGATGCACACTTTGGAGCGCTATTTCTCAAGCCAAAAAGATACTATGCTCCAGGACTCCATAGCAGAGGCTTTAATACGTACGGTAATCGCAAACGCCAAAATTCTGCAATTAGAGCCCGAAAATTATGCGGCGCGAGCCGAGATAATGTGGGCATCCACGCTTTCGCACAATGGCGTCACTGGCTATCGGTTTATTGGAGATTGGGCTTCGCACCAGTTGGAACACGAACTCAGCGGAATGTTTGGCGTAGCCCACGGAGCGGGGTTGTCTGCGATTTGGGGCGCATGGGCGCGTTATGTTATGCCCGAAGCAGCAGAAAAACTTGCGCGCCTTGGAAAAAATGTGTTCGGCATTTGCGAATCCGATTCTGCTTCCGCCGCCCTGAAAACGATAACGTCTTTCGAAAACACTTTTTCTTCGTGGGATATGCCTATTTCTCTCCGTGAGCTTGGAATAGATCCTACCGATGCCCAGCTTGACGAATTGGCGCGCAAATGCAGTTTCGACAATTCGCGCACAATAGGGGCGATTAAGAAACTCAATATTGACGATATGCGAAAGATTTACGCTTCTGCCAGATAGAAAAATGATTCTCTCAGGCGGTTTGGTCGTTTGCATGCGTTAAATTTGCTTTTAAACTAGGTGCTGTGTAGCTGCTTATATATAGATATCGATTGGCATGCGCGAGGCAGCGATTCCCTATGTATGGCATAGTAGGGAAAGCCTAGATTAGAAATTTGCAATTGCATAGAGTTCTTGAAAATTTATTTTTAGTTTTGTGCACCAAATCCCGCGCCGTGGCTGTTGGATATCATCCTACTTGGATGCAGCGCAATGTACAGGCTGCAACCAGGAATTTATTTTTGGAATAATTTTATTATTGGAGAGCTGAAAAAAAACGTCTCAATGCCGAATTGTTTTTCTAATTTTTCTTGTTAGCTTTTTCCCATTAATTCTGTTTCAGCCTGCTGAACTATAAATAAATGCTTTAACGCAAGGCCGATTTGCGGGCTCAGGTTTTTCTTTATGCAACTGGAAATTCGCAGCGGCATTTAAGCGGGATGATTTTTTTGCGCTGTCTATTGGGGCGTCGCAACCTGCGGCTTTGTAATTTTCGGCTGCTTAATGCGTGTAAAATCAGGCGAGCTTGCTTATCTTGCAGCAGAACGCTGTGCGTCGGCATTCTTTGCCGCAGATATCAGCGCGCTGCCGTTTTTAAAAAATTCCGTTCCGGCAACAATCGTATCTGCCCCGCGGGATATGCAACCGGCTACATTTGCGGACGTTATTCCACCGTCGACTTCTATGCGGAAGGCAAGCTTCAGTTCGCTGCGAAGTTCCGCGAGCCTTTTTATTTTTTCAAGTGCGTCTTGATTGAAAGACTGTCCGCCGAAACCGGGCTGGACGCTCATTACCAGAACTAGGTCTACTTGCGTTAAAAAGGGTATTATTTCGCCTATAGGTGTGTTCGGATTAAGGGAGATTCCGACCTTTTTGCCGGCAAGATGTATTTCCTGCAATGTCGCCGAAATTGGATATTGGGGCTCTACATGCACGGTTATCAGGTCTGAACCTGCGTCTGCAAATGGTTTTATATAAAGGTGCGGGTTGTCCAGCATCAGATGGACGTCGTAAAAGAGGTTGGGGAACTTAGATTTCAGCGACTTTACAACGCCGGGCCCAAAAGAAAGGTTCGGCACAAAGTGCCCGTCCATGACGTCAACATGAACCCACGAAAGTCCCGCTTCTGCGATTTTAGCGACGGAATCGGCGAGCGCAGAGTGGTCTCCGCCCAGTATTGAAGGGGCTATTTCCAATGAATTTATTACCATATACCTATAACGGCGTCTTTAATTCTGTTGCCGAGTTCGCGCATGAGCACGGGCATATTTTGATATTGGTTGCCAATGAGGTTGTTTTCTCCGTTTGAATATGGATATACCATTGCGTCGGCTTTCACGCGCTTGTCTTTAAATATAATTTCGCCATTTGAACGCGTAAGAGTGCATTGGGCGGTTGCTTGCGCCTTATAAGACGCAGCCAAAGCGGTATCTTTCTCACTGGTGGCGACGGGTATTAACTTGTAATCTACAATTGCAACTTGAAGCACTGCCTGGGCGTCGCCTTCGTACGCTGTCCGCAGCCCAGGAGTTTGGTTTAGGGCGTTGACTATTTGGTTGGTAAGCAGATTGGCCGCTTGCGGCGCGTAAGACGTATTTTTTACCGGCATGACGTACACGGATGAAAAAGGAAGTTTTATCGGAGTTCCCGCAAGGCGGTAATTCGCGCATCCGCAAGCAAGGAAAGCTGCGCATATCGAAAAAGCCAAGAAAATACAGGATATTTGTTTCATTTTGCTATAGGGAGTTGTCGATTTCCTTTTGAGACCATTCGTAGAATCCGTCGTTAAACAGGTAGTCGTTCAAGCCTTCGCCATAAACGGGCAGAAAGTCTTCGTAGGATTCAACGGAGCCGTCAGGCATTATTTTTTCTTCAACCGCAGCTCCGGGGGTTAGAAGAAAGTCGTCCACGCTCATTACGGCAAACTCCTCGTTTTCCATATCTTCCACGCGGGATTCGTCTTCAAATTGGTCGATTGTCGGTTTTTTGTACCTGCCCCAAATCCAGTCGTACGGAGTCATGGGGGCTAGAATTCCCTCGTCTATTTTCTTCAGTTGCGCTCTGGCTTCTTCGGCGGCTTTGCTTGTCGGGGCAATAGTTATTGTTTCGTTATAAAATATTGACGCGGCAACATTATTATTGCGGTAGTAATAGTAAAAATCTCCCATTACAAGCCTGCTTCTCGCGTATGTGTCCTGCATTTTTTCCAGGCCTTCTTCCGCGTGCAAAATTTCGGATTCCGCAGGAAATAGTATTAAATAGTCTTGGTAAAAGCTTATGGCGTTTTTTGTGGGAGCCTGGTCGTATTCAGGCCCTTCTACGAGATCGTTGTATATTTTTGCCATTTGCATATATGCGTCCGGAGCCAGCATGCTGTTCGGATAGGAATTTATCAACCTGTCCAAGGCGTCAAATGCCACTTCGAATTTTCCCTCGTCTTGGGCTATTAGGGAGATGTTCATTAGAGCTATCGGCGCATAGTCGCTATAAGGTGCGTCGCTTACTACAGATTCGTAGATTTTTATTGCGTCGTTGTAGTTTGTAAACCATGGGAACCATCCCCACCAATAGGGGGTTGCTCCGCCTTGTATAATGCTGGCTATGTTATATTGCTCGCCTATGATCTGGTTGAATTTAGGATAGTCAGGATATCGCTTGACTATTTCTTGAAGGCAGTTGTACCCCTCCATAAACTGTCCGCGCGCGACGTATACCTTTGACATTTGGAAGTATGCTTCGGGGGCGAATATTGAATCTGGATAGTCATTTGTGACTGTCTGGTAATATCCTAAAGCCACATAATAATCTCCGGCGTCTTGGGCGGCTTTACCTTCGTTCATTGCCTCAAGCGCATTGGCAACCTTTACGTTTTCGCCTAGCACGTTTGCCAAAACGCCTCCTTCAACTTGCCAGCCCTTGTCTGGAGTCCACACAAGGTCGGCGTATGAAACGCACGCGCATGCCGCAAGGCATGCGAAAGCGGAGATTTTTAAAAATTTGCTGTTCATTTTATTTAGCCCATCAAACACGAGATATTCGCGGTTAGCAAGTTTAATTTTTCAATGCAAGCCGCGCTATTCGCGCTTTAGCGCAGTGTTTAGCCGGATGCTTGCGCCAAATGGAAACTCGCTTGTTTAAATGCCCGCGGCGGCGCGCCGCTACTGGCAATTGGCGCAAATTCTGTGTATGGCGCCAAGGTCGAGTTTTCCTGTTGCAAGAACCGGGATGGCTTCTACCCGGACAGTGTGTTTTGGAATCCACAAATTTGGGAGGCCCGCCTCGGTTAAGAGTCGGCGCAGTTGGGGCATGTCTATATCCACTGCAGATAGAAGTATCAAGGCTTCGCCTTTTGCGGGATCAATTTTTGAGCCTATTGCGATAAGGGGCTTTTCGGAGTCTTGTATGCCAAGCGCGCGCACGATGGAGTCTTCTACGCTCATGTGCGGAACCATTTCTCCGCCGATTTTGGAAAAACGGCTTAACCTTCCTTTTATAAAAATAAAGCCGTCTTCATCCAATTGCGCCAAGTCTCCGGTATTGAGCCATCCGTCTTCCCTAAGCTTCTTGGAGTTTTCTTCGGGCTGCTTATAATATCCTGCAAATATGTTGGGGCCGCGCAGATTTAGAAGTCCCGTGCTCCCTATCGGGAGAAATTCTCCGGTGTCAGGATCGCTCACGGCGCACTGCATTCCGGGAAATACTTCTCCGACAGATTTTGCCTTAGTTTGGCTCGGCTGCGGGCAGAACTTGCCGCGCTTTAAGTTCGGCGGAAGATTTACGCAGACCACGGGCGAGGCTTCCGTTAAGCCGTATCCCTCCCAGTAATAGACGTCCGGAAATTTTTTGCGCCACATGTCTATAAATCCGTCGGGAGTTTTTTCCGCGCCGCCTATAACTCCGCGCATAGTGGCAAAGTCGTCTGGAGAGCCTTTTTTGTAGTAGGAGCGCAGGAAAGTCGGCGTGCTTATCATAATTGTGGAATGTCCCTTGCGCATGGCGTCCAAGTTCGCTTGGACTTCCAGAGGGCTTTGCACGCATACGTTTCTGACTCCAAAAATGCACGAAAACCAAACCTGTATTGTTTGTCCGAAACTATGAAATAGCGGCAAGTTTGCGTGCAGCGTGTCAGTTCCGTCTATTATTCCGAGCTGCCACATCTGCATTGAGTTTGCCATTATGTTGCGGTGTGTTAAAATTGCCGCTTTAGGCATTCCTTCGGAGCCGCTTGTGAATATTATTGACGCTTCCTTTTCTCCGCCGGCAGAAGGAATTTTATAAATTTTTGACAACAACCATCCCGGCAATAGGCGCACAGCGATGAGTTTGGGGAGAACTCCCTTTTTGCCTATTTGTTTTAATATTTTTCCTATGTCGTAAAATTTGTCGGTCCAGGGATAATCCGGAGAGTGGGCTGAAACTTTTTCCCTAACTTTGTCCGAACCTATTATCGATTTTATTCCGACGCGCTCAAGGCATGCTTTGGCAGCTTCTGGACCCATCGTAAAATTGACATTCACGCTGGATTTCCCAGCCATTTGAATCGCGAGATTGACCACGATTCCTGGAAAGCAAGAAGGAAGCGCTACTCCTATGCGGTCTTCGTCAGGAAAATTCTTTAATATGTATTCTTTTAGCGCCAATGCTACGGCCAGAGTCGTGCCCCTATCGACATGGCGGTTTAAGGAATAGTCGTAAATATGTTCTTTGCGGGTTGACTTTGAAAGATTTCTTACAGCCATATCGGCGAGGTTTCTGTTAAGAAATTCCAACTGCCCAAATTCTTCAAATCCGCTGTCTAAAATTTTTGAGTCTATTACCTTCATCAATATTTTATTCCAATAGGTATCTCTAATATTGGCGCAAAACCGCATCGCCTATAATTGTCGAATTATTTTCTATTGGTTTGTTTTTTTCGGTCAAGTACAAATATCGGTTTAAAGCTTCCAAATAATGGATTTTAAGCGCGGCGGCGTATTTTTAGCGCATATGCAAAAACAGGGCGTATGCCGCGCAAGAATTGCGTTTGCGGGACGGGACGAAGCTGCCGGCGCGGGAGGATTTTAGACCAAAAAAATAGAGCCTAGACCGAGAAAAATAAAAAAGCCTCCGGAATCCGTCACCCCCGTAGTAAATATCGAAGAACCAGATGCGGGATCCAGATTCATGCGCTTTAATGTGAAAGGAATAAAGCTTCCCATAAATCCGCCCAATCCCATATTTATAAGCATGGCGATCCATACTATCAGGGAGAAGTCTATTCTTGCCGTTGTTATGAAAGCAATTGCGGCACCGAGGGCCCCGATAAAAATTCCGTTGATAAGCCCTTTTGCTGTTTCTCTCATACAGACATTGCGCATATCGAAAATTCCAACTTCTCCCAGAGCCAGAGAGCGCACCGTGACCGCCAATGTCTGGGCGCCCGTATTTCCGCCTATTCCGGCGATGATTGGCATAAAGACGGCAAGCAGCGGAAGGACGGCTATGTTAGAATCAAAAATCCCGACCACGAACGAAGCTATAAAGGCAGTTATAAGGTTTACCAACAGCCACGGGGTGCGCTGTTTTATGCTTGTTGACAATGGGTCAAACAGGCCCTCGTCAGCGCCTGCGCCTGCGAGTTTCTGGAAGTCTTCGGTGCTTTCCTCCCGCATAATATCCAAAACGTCGTCGTGGGTTATAATCCCTAGAAGTTCGTTGTCAGAATCAACGACGGGAAGAGTATGGAAATTTGTGTCCGCCATTATGTGCGCGACAACTTCTTTGTCCATTGTCGGCGCCAGCAAACCGATCAAGTTTGTGCGCATTATGTCGGCGACGCGCGAACCCCGCGGCGCAAGCAGAAGCCCGCGCATGGAGACCACTCCTTGCAGGGCGTCATCGGCGTCTACGACATACAGGTAGTAAATATTCTCGTATTCGTCGCGCATTCTTCGGACTGCTGAAATGGCTTCGTCTACGGTGAGCGTATCGCGCAATGTGGCAACATGCGGATTCATTATTGCGCCTGCCGTATCGGCGGGGTATTCCAGAAGTTCCCTGACGCTTTCCGCGGATTCTGGCTGCGCCTTCTGCATCCCCTTGAGGAGCCTGTCTCGGTCTTCCTCCTCCAATTCGCGGACGATGTCCGCGGCGTCGTCCGGCTCCATCTCGTTCAGAACCGACACCGCCCGATGCTCGCGCATTTCCGAGACGAGCTCGGCGGAAAGGTCGGGATCCATTTCCGAGACTATTTCGGAGATTTTTTCCGGCGCGAACCTGCGGAGAATATTCCTCTGTGTATCTACGTCCAGGCGTTCCAAAAATACGGCCACGACGTGGGGGCTTGTTTCCAAAAGCGTTTGCGAGTCGATTTTATCGAGTTCGCCCTCGTCGGCTAGAACCACCAAATCGTAAAGGGAATATCCGCGCTCGCTCTGCGCTTCTAGAATGTCGTCGTCGTTTGACATAGCTGGCAGGAGATTTCTTTCAGTTTCTTTTTTTGCGTTGGCAATTCAAGTTTTTTCGTACGCGAAAGAAATTTTTATTTTTTTGCTGGATTCTATAAAGATTGGCGCCCCCCTCCTTTTGAGGGCGGGCGCCAGGCTTGTTTTAGAAAGCAAAGCGCATTTCTGTTGATTCCTTCAGCTGCCGCGAAAAGTTTGGGCATGCCTAAGCGCTTATGCGGGGCTAATCGTTTAAAATATATCCGGAAGCCAAATTCTTGAACTCCTGTATCTGGGCATTTTCCCAATTCTTATCCCGCCCAAGTTCCCTTGCCAAAATCTCGGCGACTTTCGGTGCCGCTTCCATTGCGGCGCGCGCATCAAGGAACAGCATTCGCACGCGCCTTGCCAGGACGTCTTCGACTGTTTGCGCAAGCTCGTTTCGCGCGGCGAATATAACGTGCGCGGCTTTGAACGGATATTTGGGATGTATTGGTTCGCCGGCGCCGGGTTCTTTTGAAATTATCTCGTTAATCTTAAATATATCGGAGCCGTAAACGTAGTCCCATCCGGAGCGGTCGGTGTTCTCAAGATAGCCGTGCAGCTTGAGATTTGCGGTGGAGCAGGGTTTGGCGGATAATCCCGATTGTTTTATTGCCGCATTTAAGACATCCTCGGCCATTGCGCGATAGGTAGTCCACTTGCCGCCAGTAATAGAAATAAGCCCGGACTCTGCCCGATAGATTTTATGCGACCGCGAGATTTCCTTTGTTTTTTTCGAGTCCGAATGCGTCGGCGCGGCAAGCGGGCGCAACCCTGCGAAAACGCATAGTACATCTTTGCGCGTCGGTTTTTTTGCTAGGTATTGTCCGGCTTGGTCTAGGATAAAGCCTATTTCCTCGTCGCTTGCGCGCGGTTCCGGGGTATCGGAGTCAACGGGAGTGTCGGTTGTGCCAAGAATGACCTTGCCGTGCCACGGAACTCCGAACAGGACTCTGCCGTCGGTAGTCTTGGGAATCATAAGCGCGGATTTTCCTCCTAGAAACGAAGCGTCGACAACTAGGTGCACTCCCCTGCTGGGGCGCACTTTTCGCGAATTTTCCGGCGCGTCCATTTTCATTATGTCGTCCACGAAAACGCCCGTGCAGTTTATTACGGTTTTTGCGCTTATGTCGAATTTTCCCCCGCCTATTTTATCGTCCGCGCGCACGCCGCATATTTTCCCCGCTCCGTCCTTTATTAGTGATTCTACATTTACATAGTTTAGGCATACGGCGCCGGCGTCCATTGCCGACAGCGCCAAAGTTATAGCCATGCGGGAGTCGTCGAACTGCCCGTCGTGGTAGACGATTCCGCCGCGCAGCTTGTCGTGCGCAATCATCGGAATTTCTTCAAGAACGGTCTTTTTTGAAAGTGGAAGCGATTTCCCAAATCCCAGGGAGCCGGCCAATAGGTCGTAAAAAGTTAGGCCTATCGTATAAAACGCGCGTTCCCACCATCTGTACGCGCCTATTATAAAGCGCATATCCATAACCAGATGCGGGGCGTTGCGCAACATTCTGCCGCGTTCTTTTAAGGCTTCGCGGACTAGAAGAACATCGCCGTTTTGAAGGTATCGAACGCCCCCGTGCACGAGTTTAGTGCTTCTGCTTGATGTTGCTTTTGCAAAATCGTCGCGTTCAAGCAAAAGGGTTTTTAGCCCGCGGTTGGCCGCGTCGACAGCCACGCCCAGCCCGGTGGCTCCGCCGCCTATTACCAGTATGTCCCACGCCTTTGAAGCGGCGTCCTTCAGTAAATCTTCTCTTTTTTGTTCCATAGTTTTTACGATATCGATTTATATACTATCGGCCGCAAAAGATTTTACAATATATTTGCCGGCTAAGTTTTAAGTATTTTTAACAACATTGGCGGCAAAAGTAAAGAACATATCCGCCCTTATTTAATTTGCTTGCCAATAAAAACATAATAACAATAAAATCCACTTATCTATGGCAGACTATATAATGGCTCTCGACGCCGGAACAACAAGTTGCAGATGCATACTTTTCGACAAACAAAGCCGCATTTGCAGTCTGGCGCAAAAGGAATTTAAACAGTATTTCCCGCATGCTGGATGGGTGGAGCATAATGCAAACGAAATATGGTCTACGCAGCTGAGCGTCGCGGTTGAGGCGATGGCGAAAATAGGGGCGTCGGCGTCGGATATTTCGGCGATAGGAATCACAAACCAGCGCGAGACATCGGTCGTGTGGGATAAAGAAACGGGAGAACCCGTATATAACGCCATAGTATGGCAATGCCGCCGGACTTCGGAATATTGCGATTCTTTGCGGGAAGGAGGGTATGCGGATTTCTTCAAGCAAAAGACTGGCCTGGTTTTGGATGCGTATTTCTCGGCCACTAAAATAAAATGGATTCTAGACAATGTGGAGGGGGCGCGCAAAAAGGCAGAGGAAGGGCGGCTGCTTTTCGGCACTGTCGAAACTTGGCTCATATGGAAACTCACCGGTGGGGCGGTCCATGTCACGGACTACTCTAACGCCTCGCGCACGATGCTCTTTAACATAAACACGCTTGAGTGGGACGAGGAAATCCTTAAGCTGCTTGAAATTCCGCGTTCCATGCTGCCGGAGGTAAAGCCGTCGAGCTGCATTTACGGCGAAACCGCCCCGCGTTTTCTAGGCGGTGGGATAAGGGGCTGCGGGCGACCAGCAAGCCGCGCTTTTCGGGCAAACGTGCTTCGGCGCAGGAGAGGCGAAAAACACGTACGGAACGGGGTGTTTTCTCCTCATGAATACAGGGGAGAAACCGGTTTTTTCAAAAAACGGCCTTGTCACCACAATCGCTTGGGGGGCGGACGGGAAAGTTTCCTACGCCTTGGAGGGGTCTATTTTTGTGGCGGGAGCGGCAATACAATGGCTGCGTGACGAAATGAAAATTCTTGAGGAGTCTCCGGATTCGGAATATATGGCGACAAAAGTTCCAGACACAAACGGCTGCTATGTTGTTCCTGCGTTTACCGGGTTGGGCGCGCCCCATTGGGACCAGTATGCAAGGGGTGCGATTCTCGGGCTTACGCGCGGCGTCAACAAATACCATGTGATTCGTGCGACCTTAGAGTCTTTGGCTTTTCAGGTGAACGATGTGTTGTCGGCTATGGAGGCCGATTCCGGAATAAAGCTTCGAGCATTGAAAGTTGACGGTGGCGCCAGCTCAAACAATTTTCTTATGCAGTTCCAGTCCGACATTATCGACGCCCCCGTGAAGCGCCCTATGTGCGTTGAAACTACCGCTTTGGGCGCCGCTTATTTGGCCGGGCTTGCCGTAGGCTACTGGGAGAGCAGGGATGAGGTCGTCAAAAATTGGCGCATAGACAAGATTTTTGTCCCGCAGATGCCGGAAGCGGAGCGCAGAGACTTGATAAAAGGATGGAATAAAGCTGTTAGGTATTCGCTGGGTTGGGCGAAAGAAGAATAAACTGTTTTGTAATTGATGAAAAACTCGTAGATTGTCATGTTGATATTCATATCTGAATTGGTCGGTACAGCTCTCCTGATTCTTCTTGGCTGCGGAGTGGTGGCAAATGTAGTTTTGGAAAAGTCCGCTATGAAGGGCGGCGGGACGGTGCAGATAACCTTCGGATGGGGATTGGCGGTTCTTCTGCCTGCGTTCATATTCGGGAAATCTTCGGGTGCGCACCTTAATCCGGCAATAACATTGGCTTTTGCCGCAGACGGGCAAACGCCTTGGGGCAGTGTTCCGTATTATTTGTCGGGGCAGCTTCTGGGCGCTTTTATAGGAGGGGTTCTGGTTTATATACTTTTTAAAGGGCATTTGGACGCAGAAGAAAATAAAGACTCAAAACTCGGCGTCTTTGCGACCCGCCCGTCGGTGCCGAATACGGCGTTGAATTTTCTAAGCGAATTGGTCGGCACTTTCGTGCTGGTTTTCGCCATTATGGGAATAGGGAACGTCGATGGCTTGGGCGGCGGAATAGACAAATTTTTCGTATTTGCAATTATAGTTTCAATAGGTATGTCTCTCGGCGGGCTTACCGGATACGCCATAAATCCCGCCCGCGACCTGGGACCGCGTTTGGCGCATGCCTTGATGCCTATAAAAGGCAAGCGCGATTCAAACTGGAAATACGCCTGGATACCGATAGCGGCCCCGATTGTTGGCGCTTATTTGGCCGTGGCGCTCTATCGTTGGATACCTTGGAATTCCTAGGGCGCGGGGAGAGCGGCCCAGCGGGCGTGGACGGGTTTGAGTTTTAGCGCGCGCAACCTTTATTGATTGGGCGAAACTCCGCTCAAAATACCGCAGCTTGGATTCTAAAAAAGAAAGCATAGCAAGGTTGGTCGCCCCGGGTTTATTCTTTTTAGCAATGGGCGACCATTATTGATTGTTTTTATCCAATCCTGCAAGGCTCGGTCTTACTCCGCTAAAAAAAGATTGTAAAGCATTTCAAAGGCAAATACATTCAAAGGAGTTTTTTATTTTTAATTTATGGCTAAACAGAAAAAAAACATCTACAAACAAGACGAAATTATTTTTAGAGACGCGAATTCGTGTCCTTTTTTCGTGAGCGAAACTGCCGAGGGAATGAAACAGGCCATACTGTGGCACTTGGAGTGTTCGCTCGCCCGCGCACGCACGGCAGCAACTGTGCGCGACTGGTGGGTCGCCACGGCTTTGGCTATACGCGACCATATTATGCGCCGGTTTATTGGCACAATGAACCGCCAACACTCAAACGATGTCCGCAGGGTTTACTATCTTTCTTTGGAATATCTCGTCGGAAGGCTCACCGCCGACACTCTCATAAACGCAAATCTAATGGAGCCGACAAAAGAAGCATTGCGCCAGCTTGGATTGGATTATAACGCGATTCTCGACGCGGAAGTCGATATGGGCTTGGGCAACGGCGGCCTTGGAAGGCTGGCAGCTTGTTTTCAAGATTCCCTCGCAACTTTGAACTATCCGGCGGTGGGATACGGAATTAGATACGAGTTTGGGCTATTTACGCAGAGTTTTGAAGACGGCAAACAGGTTGAGTCGCCCGACAATTGGCTGCGCTACGGATCTCCGTGGGAGATAGTCAGGCCGGAGCATACCGTTAGAGTCCCTACCGGCGGGGTTGTCGAGAGCACAATAAACGACAAAGGCGACTGGGTTCCGCTTTGGAAGCCCAAGGGCGAAATACTCGGTGTTCCGTGGGATATTCCGGTTGTTGGATACGGCGCCGAAACAGTAAACTTCCTACGCCTATGGGAATCTAGGGCGTCCAACGAATTCGACCTTAACGCCTTTAACGAAGGCGGATACGCACAAGCCGTCCATGAAAAAGCGATGGGAGAAACTGTTTCAAAGGTTCTATATCCGAACGACAAGACCGAGAACGGGAAAATCTTGCGCCTGATACAACAATACTTCTTTGTCTCGTGCTCGCTGCAAGATATAATACGCCGCTATCGCGACGAGCACGATGACTGGTCACAGTTCGTCGACAAAGTCGTAATCCAGCTAAACGACACCCATCCGGCTATCGCCATTCCCGAACTTATGCGCTTATTGATGGATACGCACGGTTTGCCTTGGGACGACGCATGGGCAATGTGCGAGAAAATATTCGCGTACACGAACCACACTCTCTTGCCCGAAGCTCTCGAGAAGTGGTCTGTAAAGTTCTTCGAGAAGATATTGCCGCGCCATCTGCAGATTATTTACGAAATTAACGCAAGATGGCTCAGGAAAGTAGAGGAAATGTTCCCGAACGATCCGCATAAGCTTGAGGCTCTCTCTATTATAGAAGAAGGTTCTCCAAAAATGGTCCGCATGGCTTATCTTGCGGTTGTCGGCAGCTTTAGCGTCAACGGCGTGGCGGCTTTGCATACAGATCTTTTGAAATCCAGCGTATTAAAGGAGTTCAATTCCGTTTTCCCCGAGAAATTCAACAACAAGACAAACGGCGTGACTCCGCGCCGTTGGCTTAAAGTTTGCAACGAGGGGCTTTCAACGCTCATCGACTCTAAGATAGGCGGAAAATGCTGGGTAAAGGATTTAGACATGCTCAAAGGTCTTGAAAAATATGCCGACGACACAGGTTTCCAAGACGCTTTTATGTCCGTAAAGCTTGAAAATAAAAAGCGCATGGCGGAAATTATAAAACAAAAGTGCGGCATAACAGTCAACCCTGAGGCGATGTTCGACGTCCAAATCAAGCGCTTGCACGAGTACAAGCGCCAGCACTTGAACTTGCTGCATATTCTAACCCTATACAGAGACCTCCTTCACAATCCGGATATGGACATAGCTCCGCGCGTATTTATATTCGGAGCAAAGGCTGCTCCAGGCTACGACATAGCTAAAAATATAATTTACGCCATAAACAAAATAGGTGAAAGAATAAATAACGACAAACGCATAAACGACAAAATAAAGGTCGTATTTATTCCCAATTACAGCGTTTCACTTGCCATGAACATTATTCCCGCCGCAGATTTGTCTGAGCAGATTTCAACTGCGGGAAAAGAGGCTTCCGGAACTGGAAATATGAAACTCGCCCTAAACGGAGCCGTCACAATTGGAACCCTCGACGGAGCGAATGTCGAAATAAAGGAATGTGTAGGGGACGACAACATATTCATATTCGGGTTGGATGTGCAGGAAGTTCAACAATTGAAGGGGCGCGGCTACAATCCTTGGGATTATTACGCAAAAAATCCGAGGCTGAAGTACGTTTTGGATTGGCTTGTTTCAGACTATTTTATGGCGAGCAATCCCAACGCCTTTATGCCGTTGCGCAAGTCAATTCTCGATTGGGGTGACCCGTTCTTGGTATGCGCCGATTACCAGTCTTATTGCGACGCCCAAGCCGATGTGGACAAAGCGTTCCGCGACAAGCGCCGCTGGGCAAAGATGGCAATACTAAATACTGCGCGAATCGGAAAATTCTCGTCCGACCGTACCATCCGCGAGTACGCCAGAGACATATGGCACATAACAGCATCTTAACAATCCGAAAAAGCTTTTAGACTGTGTTTGCAGCCGCGCAATTTGCAAATTGCGCGGCTTTTTTTTTCATTGCGGCTTTACGGGTTTTTCGCCAAAAGGCAAAAAAAACGCCCGGCGTAAACCGGGAGTTTTTGTTCTGATTATGCAGCGGAATCCTTTTAAATGTCGGGTTCGACTTAAACTTTATTTTGGTTGTTTGTTAAAATCCCACGCTTATAGAAGTTCCAAACCACACTTTGCTTCCGCAGTCGGATATTTCATTGTTGTAGTATTGATATCTCATTCCTGCCGAAACTGAGCAGTATTCTGTAATCGACGCGGTTCCGCCAAATGCGAATCCCGTATAGAATGAATGCGATTCGGGCGTGTAATTATAACCTGCATATCCGGCGATATCAAGCGTTCCCCAGTTGCTGCCTATAAGCCATTTTGTAATGGGCGCGGAGTATGATAATCCGCCTTCTAGCGTTTTTGCCGAAAGCGTTAGGTCGTAGTATCCGGCGGCATACGGAGTTAATGCAAAGTCTTCTCCAAACAATTCAGACGTGTCATAGGAAACAGCCGCTTTAATTTCGTTTGTATTTCCGCCGGTGTCGTACACATAAGCAATGTAGCCTACGTCGATTTCAAAATTCTCAATCGAGTACGTTATTCCAGCCGAGAAATCGCTTTCGCAATAATGCCCGTCCACCGTATTGTTAAAAGGATCCGTTTCTGACAAATCGTCAACAGAAAGGGCAGCCCAGTATCCAGCGTAGACTCCAAATCCCGCTCCTAAATCGTAGCCAAGATTTACAGTTGGCGAGACAATGCCGCTGCATAGGTTGTAGCCCCGGAACATGTATTCGGATTCATATCCCACGGATACGGATCCGGAAAATCTTTCGAGTGCGGACGACAAAAACGGTTCGCTTGCCAATGTGTTTATTTCCGCTTTTTCAGATTCGGTAGTTTCTGCCGCGCCAGCAAAAATCGAACATCCTATGAGCGATACGCCAATGATTATATTCTTTTTCATAGTTTTGCAATTTTATTGTTTTAGTGGGTTTCCCCCGCTCCAAGAACTGATTTTAGAGCGGGCAGCAAAACGTATAAAGCAGATGGTGTGCCAAAAATTTTTTTAATTCTAAAATCCTTTTAACAAACGGGAAACAAGTGTTTTTTCAGCTTCGAAAAAAATATAAAAGGATAGTTTTGTGGAAAAGAAGCTACGTAAATGAAGTGGATTTTTACCAAAACTGACATATTTGTAGTAAACATGGAAGTTCAGTTTTTTTCTTGCGGCATGAATGCAAATACCCGCCAAAATTTGAGCAACAAAAAAGCCCGCTTTAATCTCTGCGGGCTTGTTCTGAAGGATTATTGTGCGGTTAATGGCGCAATATTCTGTCGGCTTGGTATGCAGCGCCTATTATGCCGGCGCGGTTTTCCAGCTTTGCTATAGTTATATCGCAATCGACATTTAAATATTTTATGTATTTTGGGCTTTTTGATGCGATGCCTCCGCCTATTATCATTAGATCCGGCCATGTCAGCGAATGCAGGTATTCCAGATATTTGTTGAAACGCTCCGCCCAATGGCGCCATTGCAAGTCTCTTGATTTTCTAACTGCGTCAGAACAGATTTTTTCCGCCGAAATGTTTTTCCCGGAGGCTTTGTCGCGCATTTTTAAGTGTCCAAATTCAAGATTGGGAACTAAAACTCCGTCCGCAAACATTGATACTCCGATTCCCGTCCCAACGGTAAGCATCATTACGACGCCGTTTCTGTCCTTGCCGGCCCCGTATTTTATTTCGGCTATTCCTGCGGCGTCGGCGTCGTTAAGCACCCATGCTTCGCAGCCGCAGCGCTGGCCTATTTGTTCTGCAAGGTTGACTCCGATAAAATTCTTTCCGCCTACATTGGCGGCTGTGTCTATGATTTGGGCTCTTATTACTCCCGGGAATCCGCATCCGATAATTCCTTTCCATTTGAAAGAGGTGACGATTTCTTCGATTGCGGAAAGCATATTTTGGAGTGTGTGTGGCGACGGAGTCGGAATGCGAATTCGTTCGCTTTCAAATTCTCCCTTTTTCAGATTTACTATAGCGCCTTTAACGCCGGAGCCGCCAATATCGATACCCAAAACGAGATTTTTTCTCATAAGCATTTATTCTTAAAATTTTATATTTTATAACAAGCAAATTTTTTGCCGCCCACCTTTGGCATCCGTCGGAATTTTATTTTTTAAAGCATGTATTTAATTAGCACGAATCCCAGTACTAGAAGAATAAAGAAAGCGGTCGCAAGCATATTGAAGTATTTGTCTATAAAATCCTTTGCTGACGGCCCTATTATTCTTATTAATAGCGCAACTGCAAAAAACCTTCCGCCTCTGCCCAATATGGACGCAAAGACAAGCGTGGCTAAGTCGACATTGCAGACGCCTGCGGCTATCGTAAAAAGCTTATATGGGATAGGCGTGAGGGCGGCGCCAAGAATCGCCATAAAGGCGTTGTCTTGATAAAGGTTTTGAACGTATTCAAAATTTTCCTTGGTGAATCCCGGAACATAGCTATAAAAGAAATCCTGCAATCCGCTCCAGGCCAAATGGCCGATTCCCCATCCCAGTATGCCTCCCACAACCGACGCGGCCGTGCAAATCAAAGCTGTCCACCACCATTTTTTTGGCGCCCCGAAAACCAGCGGTATCAGCAAAACGTCCGGGGGTATCGGAAAGAATGATGATTCCGTAAAAGAGATGATTGCCAAAGCCCAAAGCCCTTGCGGCTTTTCCGCCCATGAAATAGTCCAATTATATAGGCGTTTTAGAAAGTTGGGTTTTTTCACCGATTCGGATTGTTCTGCTTGCATATAAATATTATTGCGTGCGTTTGGCGAGTTCGCCTATTGTTTTTAAGTCTAGTTTGCCGCTTGGAAGCAGCGGAATTTTATCTACGCGCACCAGGTATTTGGGATGCCATAGATTGCTGATTCCGGCTTTGCGAAGGGCGTTCTTTACGTCGGCAAGAGTTATGTCGGTAGCGCTTAGAAGAACAAGCGCTTCGCCTTTGCCTTCATCGAGCCTTGAAGATACCGCTATTAGCGGGGTGTCGCTGGCGGCGAATCCAAGCTCATTGTTTAAAGCAGTTTCCACTGTTGCGTGGGGGACCATTTCTCCGCCGATTTTTGAGAAGCGGCTTAGGCGCCCGTCTATATACAAAAATCCGTCTTTGTCTATTCTGGACAAATCTCCAGTAATCAGCCATTCTCCATGCAGGGCTTCGGCAGTCGCTTTCGGGTTATCCAGATATCCGGCGAAAATATTTGCGCCGCGCATAGCCAAAAGCCCCTGTTCGCCAAACGGCAGGGGAGCTAGTGTCGTTGGATCCAAAATTTTTGCCTGCATGCCCGGGAACAATTTGCCTATGGACCCTTTCCGTGAGCCAGTGGAAAAAAATCCAAAATCTCTGTCCGGCAGATTTACTCCGACAACCGGAGTTGCTTCCGTAAGTCCGTAGCCTTCCCTGTAAGTGTCGCCGAAAGACTCGTTCCACATTTCGTGGAATCCTTTGGGAGTCTTTTCCGCTCCGGCTATAGCCTTTCGCAGGCTTTTCATGTCGTCGGCGGATGCGTACTTTAAATAGGCGCGGAAAAAAGTCGGGCTTCCGATTATGCAGGTTGCGCGTTTTTCCCGCATGGCGCGAATGTTGTTTTTTATGTCAAGCGGGCTGATTAATGTCACGGTCTTTTGCCCTTGCAATGCTAGAAACCACACCTCAAAGAGCATCCCAAAACTGTGAAATATGGGAAGATTTGCCAATAAAATGTCGTCGGCGTCGAATACCCTGCTGATCTTGGTCTGGAGGCAGTTGCCTATAATGTTGCGCTCGGTCAGGATTGCGGCTTTGGGGGACCCTTCGCTTCCGCTTGTAAAAACAAGAGTTGCCTCGGTTTTAACGTCTTTTGAGAACTTTAAAAATCCGTATTTCTTGGCCAAAAAATCCGATCCCTTTTGAATGTCGGAAATAATTTCATCCAATTCGGCTGTCGGTATAGAATTCGTCAATTCGGCGATGTCTATAAAATTGTCGCTCCAAGAAAAGTTGGGGTTTGCCTTAGATATTTTTTCGCGGACGGGCTGCGTGCAAACCATTGTTTTTATGCCGGCTGTCTTTATGCAGCTGTCGGCAGCCGCTTTGCCTAGCGTAAAATTTAAGTTCACAGGGATTTTCCCCGCAAAAATGCATGCGTAATTGCATACAAGGCCAAAGTGCGAAGGAGGAATTACTATTCCTATCCTTTTTTCCGCAATCTGCTTTATGCGTTTTGCAAGGGCCAGAGACAGAGACAGAATTTCATTTCCCGTGTGCGAAGTTCCGGCGCTGAAATCGCACAATAGTTGCGCATCGCCTGCCTTTGACAATCCGCGGGCGATTGAATATGCGAGGGTATATAACAAATCTTCTTGGGCGTTGAATTGGTCAAAGCCCATATCCAGCATATAATTTTGCATAATCGGAGGATTAACAATAAGATTCAATCTGTCAAACGCAATTATTTCTTAGTCCTAAAAAGAAGCGTGCGCGCCGGCCAAATTGATGCATTGCACCGGCGCGTTTTCTTCTGTTTGATGTTAAAATTGGCGCAAAAAATTGCTTGACTAAAACATATCCGGATGTTTGATTTATACTGTAATTTGAAATTTTTATGAAAAATAGCCTGATAGCACTTATAATGTCCGCATTTATAGCGGGCGGATCCGTTTGCGCGGAGAGCGTTTCAAGCGGAGTATTTGGGGCATATCAAATAGAATGTCCGGCAGACAGCGACACATATATAAGCATTCCCGTCACAAGGCCTGCTGAATTTAGCGGCATAGTTGAATCTGTTCAAAATTCTGCATCAAAGATCGTAGCTAAAGGCGAGCCTAATTGGGCGGTAAATAAATTTGTTTATTCTGCTGGAACGCAGAGCAATTATTATTATGTAAAGTTTACTTCCGGAGCTTTGGAAGGAGCTTGGTTTAATGTTTTATCCAATAATGAATATGCGCTAGAGCTTGAAATAGGCGAGGCGGAACTTTCAAAGGTTTCCGCGGGAGATTCTTTTGAGGTGATTCCGCATTGGAGCCTTTCTACGCTTTTCCCTGACGGAGGCGGATTTACGCCGAACAGCACTAGAAATTACGGCGGCGGCGCATCCCAGCTTTACAAGTATACATCTTTTGAAAATGGGAAAATAATTGCGCCGACTTCGAAAAATAATTCTGCTACGTCAATATATTATTATAGGACGTACAACAATGCCAATTCGTGGATGTCGGGTTCAACTCCCAAGCCTGACGACATTATAGAGCCAAATACATTTTTATTTGTTCGCCAACCCGCTACGGAAAGCGCTACAATCAGTATAAATGGCGGCGTCCCGCTCTGTGCGACTACTATTGAATTGGCAAATTTGGACACTGAAGGCGATACGGACAATTACATATCGGTTCCTTCTGCCGTAGATATAAAACTTTCTGACTTGACTGCGTCTCTGGTTGACAGCGGTATTTTTGCACCAAGAGTCGGCAGGGCATATTCACCCGTAGATACTCTTTTCGTGTACGATAATTCTATGCTGGGAAAGAACCAATCGGCAACAAAAGTATATTACTTTAGAGAATATAACGGAGAAAGGCATTGGTATCAAGGTTCTACCATTTGCGATTCCGATGTTATAAAGGCGGGAACCGCCATAGTTATTAGAAAATTAAAAACAGGCGAAATAGAGGCTTTTAGAGGAACATACACACCATCTTATGCGGAGGCAAAATAAATGAAGAAAATTGCGATATTATTATATTCCTTGTCTTTGGCTGCGGCGGCATTGGCAGACAATTACACATTAAGTTTCAATATGTGCTATTTTATGGATAAGGAAGGCAATGACGTTTTTTCCAATGCCAATTATGCATTTGTGGCTTTTGCCGATTCGGAAATCTCAGCTTTTGACCTTATGGCAGGAGATTCTTTTGTTAAAGACAATTGGTTGAATGGCGACAGTTCTACAGGCATATATACTTTTGACATCGGACAAACATATGATTCGCAAGTAACAAGCCAGGTAACCATCGATAATACGACTCTCCCGTTTGAGGTTACTGGCGACGAGAACCTCGCTGTCATAGTTTGGATGAATTCAGACGGTTCCGCCTCTTCTACTGTCGGAGAAGGTGATTCGTACGTTATTTTCTCTCCTACGATGTCTGGAGGCGAAACAGGAGATGTTACCGATCCGTGGACGCTCGTGCTCGACAATAGAGGCAATTTTAATTTAAGTATGTTGGTAGAAAGTGCTGACGGCAAATTGCCCGATTCATACGCAACCCTGTCTAAGGTCGTAGTTCCGGAACCTGCGGCTATGGCAGCCATATTTGGCGCTCTTGCATTGGCTATGGCTGTTTGGAGGCGCGCAAAGTAAAAATAACTAATTTTTCTTCTTATGCGTCCGCGTGTGAACATATTAAATTCGCTCGCGGGCGTTTTTTTTGTCTGTGTTTTTTCCTTTTGCGAAGTTCCATTTTCACTAGCGCAAAATCGCATTTCTCCGGTTGCGGCGGATACAGGCGTACAAGATACTCAAAAAATAAAAATAATATCTGCTTTTTGCATAGACGGTAAATGGTCGTTTAATATTTACGACGGTGTAAAAAATAAGACTTCTATGGTTGCGCTTGGGCGCAGAAATTCCGATGGAATTGTCGTTGAAAGTTTCGACGAATCTTCCCAAACTGCCCTTGTTTCAACTCCTCGCGGCCGTTTTAGAATTGCCATGCAGACAGCCGCTTCAAGCAACGTAGAATCATCTTCAGTCCAATCGGAGACTCCTCCTCCTCCGCCACCTCCTCCTGAAAATGCAGCTGAAGAGCAACCTTCGGTTCCTCAAAAGAAAATGACGCGGATTCAATTGTTGAATCTAATGAAATAGTGCAATATTTTGCTATTCCATTTTGTTTGGGAAAGAATTTTATAATTTTCCATATTCTTAAAAGAACGAAGACTTATTCTATTTGCGCCTTATTTGTACTCTATCCAATATTCTCGAATACATATTGCATTGAAGTAGTTGTTGAAAACAAACATTCTATATTCGTAAAACGTCCAAAATATCTTAATCTTCAAATAATTGATCTGCCGAATCCGAAAAAAGGAATTGTCGTCAACGTAGCCGACCGGGGCTACAGATATATCAGGGGTAAAATGAGGTTTTAATAAATGGTGGATTTGTATCGGTTGCTACATTTATGCGCAGTTTTTTACACCGCGGCACAAAAAAACGCCCGACAAAAAGTTGTGGGCGTTTTTTTGTGCGTTAAAATTTTTATTGCAGAACTTCAGTTTTAAGTATATTTGAAGAACCGCCGCGGATTGCTTGCGAAATATTAAATGTGCGCTGAGTTTCTCCGTAAACCTTTAAGACGCCTTGGCGAGTATTTTCATCGCGCAGCGAGGTGTACCATTCGACGTGCGCATCGGTAAATCCAATATGCCCGCCTTCGCGCTTAAACACGCCTTCTTCCGCATCCCATTCTCCCGAGGACTTAAGTCCGCGTGTCCACACTAGAGGCGTGCCGGACGGGGCGTTGGGATCAGTGCGGTTTGCGACTTCCCAACTTATCGGGAAATCTTTAAATTCAGGATTTACCTGCCAGTTTGAGCCTGTGCGGTTTGCCACTGTAAGCGGAACAGAAGCGCCCGTAGAAATCTTTTCGATTACTGGAAGGTCAAAGTCCAATATCCAGATGGAAGCGTCGTTAAGTTCCGCTTTTTCCGCAAGAACAGCAGCCCATTCATAGATGTCGTTGCCAACTACAATTCTTGTGCGGGTTCCCGTTTTTACATAGGACAGCCACGTTTGGGATATATTCTTTGCGTTGTTCATAGAACGAACTCTGCTGCCTGCACCCATAGCTTGGCTGAGAGCGGGGTATATCAAGCTGGCTAAAACGCCTATGATGGCTATGACGATCAACAATTCTACGAGTGTGAAACCTCTGGATAACTTTTTATTTTTCATAAATATTTTTTAACAGGGTATGTATTTTTATTGTTAGGCCAGCAAAATTTCCATTTATCAATTTATGACATTTGAAAACCTTGCTTTACCTTCGCGTTTAAAAACATAATCGCTCTTGATGTTATAATTTGCAAGAAAAAAATAGTATTATTATGAAGCAATTGGCATATATGCCGCGCTGATTTAACTAATACTCTTTCTTTACTTTTTCGCCGAGAGATGTGACGACTTCTGCGGTGCCGCCGCCGGATTCTATATTGACTTTATCGTAAGATTCTCCCGATATGCTTTCCAGCTTTGGCAGATATTTGCCTTCGACCAGCGCGGGATAGCTTATTAAAAGGGTTCCCCTTTCCGAGTTATACTGTTGTCCCGCTTCTATTATCTTGTCTAAATTTTCCTCTATATATTCTAGCCGCACATCTTGCCTTATCTTGACCGCAGCGGGTATGAATACCGCAGCAAGAAGTCCTGCAATTATTAACACAAGCAAAACTTCGATAAACGAAAACCCTCTTCTGCTATTTTTCATATAATATTATATTCTCATTCTAGTTTGATATAATCAAGCTTATTAATAGTTGGGTATGGAATGCGCCAGAGTAGTTGAATTTATGCTTTCTAATTGCAAAGATTTGCTCAAATTGCAATTTTTTTGTTGAAGTCGGCGATATAAATATATTGTTTTTTGCGCAATGAAAGAAAGAACTCTCATTATACTAAAGCCCGACTGCATGGAAAAAAAACTTGAGGCTGTTGTTTTGGACAGATTTCTCAAGGCTGGTTTGGATGTAGTTGCCTGTAAAATGTCCCGTCTAAGCGAGGATATTTTGCGCGAACATTACGCGCATATAGTCGGGAAACCATATTATCCGCCTCTTGTCGAATTTATGGGGCGCCGTCCGGTAATTATAGCGATACTTGAAGGAGACGACGCGATTGTAAAAGTCCGCAAGCTTTTGGGGCCTACAAATTCATTGGAAGCTCCAGCCGGCACAATTCGCGGAGACATGGGTACAAACACGCGCGAAAATATAGCACACGCATCCGATTCCGTCGAGAGTGCTCAAGCGGAAATCGCCCGTTTTTTTAAACCCGACGAGGTATTTTAGCGATTGTTTAACGATATTATATTGAATTTATAACTAGGGATTGCCTCTTAAGGCAGTCCTTTTTTTTTCAGCCGCTTTGAAAAATATGGTAAAAATATCTATTGCGTTTTTTGTGCAAAGGCTGTCTTAAATGTATTTAGAAAAGTATAGGGAAGGTCGGCATAGCTTGCTTGAGTAATAGGCTGTTGGTAATATGCGCGGCAGAATTGGCGGGGATTGGAGAAAGGAGATTTTTTAGCGAGGATGGAATTCTGGCTTTTGGGAAGTGCGGAAATTTTGTAATTTAAAGATTTAAAAAGGTTATAATTTTCTTGCACAACGCAAATTTATTACTAAAAAAATATAAAGTAAAAAGGAAGGTCGCTTATTGGCGGTTGAGTGGTTGAGTTTTTAAATGTTAATTAGAGTGATGTTATGAAAAACAGGTTTATTTATTTTGCTCCAATATTTTCCGCATGCGCATTTTGTTTGGATTTGAATGCGGCAAGTATTGTTTCGCAGTCTGGAGATTGGTCTTCAGGATCTACTTGGAGCGATGGTGTCGTTCCCGAAACTTCTTCTGCAACCCCGCTTGACTCGTTAAGCTTTGCGAACAGCGGCCTTACTTTGGGAGTGGACGAAAGTTCTTACTACGTGAGTTTGATTGAGTTGGGCGACAATGCGGAATCAACTATAGATATTGCTGAAAATCAGACTTTTTATATAAGGAATTTAGTTGGAGACAATCCTTTTATAACCTCCAATTCAAAAGACAATATTTTAAATATAAATGGTGCGGGGAAATTAGACGTTCAATCTCCGAATGGGCAAATTCAATTGCGGGGAGGAATATTAAATCTGAATGCAGAATCGTCTTTTCAAAGCATTTACGCCGTGGCGTCTTCCGCGGCGACTGCCGGGACAATTAATTTTAATAAAGATTCAAATAATACAGGCCAGTTCTCAATAGGGACTAATTATACGTTAAATGTGGCTTCAGGAGTTTCGGTATCGACTACAAGGGCGCTTAATGTTTGGGGATGGAATTCTTTTCTCAATATTGCCGAGGGAGCAAAGGTCTCTGCAAATGGTGGGGTTTGTTTGGCAAGCGGAAGCATTGCCGGCGAAGTTATAAGTACGGGAGCCATGGGATACGATACAACGCAGTATGGACTGTCGTTTGGGGATTCCGCATCTCACGTAATTACTCTGGAAGCAACGGCTTCAATAAAGCAAAGTTATGTTGCATCCCAAAATCAGGTAAGATTGAGAGGGCAGGTGACGTCCTATGCTAGAGAGGGGATGATTGCTCTGGATTCGGTATTGTATCTCTGCAATTCTTCAAGCCTGACTTTGAATTCAAGCGGGGCTTTCTTAACCCGAAATGGAGATTCTTTGGCGGCGAGCCAAGGAGAGTCTGCTTTCTATATAGTAAATTACGCCAGCAGCACATCAAATGGGAAAATGTTTAGCGCGTCAAATGCGACGATATCTTTGGGCGCTGATAACGATTTTGGTTCCTTGGTTTTCTACGACGGCTCAATTTTAAATTTTGAAACCAACGGACATAAATCTGTTATCGGGAGTATAGACTTGTATGCCGATGGTGCGAATTACGAGATAGACATAAAAAATCTTACGGATTTTACCGTAAAGCTTATGAGCCTTGATAATGTCAAATATTACACTGACGAAGAAGGATATCTTGTTGCTGAGAATATATACGTTCTCGATTCAGACGAATTTAAAACTTTTGCGTATCTAATTCAGGATACGGCAAACGGCGGTTATTGGATTAACGCTGCCGTTCCCGAGCCTTGCGCATATGCGGCATTATTGGGGGCGATGGCTTTGGGCTTTGCGGCTTGGCGCCGCCGTCGCGTGGCTTAGTATTATGCAAGTCCCGCTTGCAAAAGCGGAATGTATAGACGCAGTATTTACAACGCAATCGCAATAAATTTTTTGCGTCTGGATATCTTGATTGAAAACGGCTTTGAAATAAGTTCAAAGCCGTTTTGTTTGCCAAGAACATTGAAAAATGTTTATGCAGAAAGC